>Ga0180220_1000261_pt1 | contig 71642 bp, 64 predicted proteins | sample eDN5th37CBELigBY_FD_151335 | JGI IMG/M metagenome (GOLD analysis project Ga0180220, IMG submission 151335) | Enriched backyard soil microbial communities from Emeryville, California, USA - eDNA 5th pass 37_C BE-Lig BY (version 2) (version 2) | ecosystem: Environmental > Terrestrial > Soil >...
CCTGTATCAGATCTTGATGGGACGGGTGGGAAGGGCCGGCAGGCGCTGGGCGTCTATGGACAGGTCGGCATGCGGGCCGATGGCGGGCAAGGCGTCGAGCAAGCGCGGCAGCAGGGCTTGCATCAGTGCAATGGTCAGGTTTTCCCCGGGGCAGCGGTGTCCAATTTGTATGTCGCCGCCGCCTTGCGGCACGAATTCATATTCGTCGGGGGTTTTCTGCAGGAAGCGCTCGGGGTTGAACGTTTCGGGTTCAGCCCAGATGCGGGCGTCGTGATTGGTGCCGTATAGATCGAGCAGGACGCGTTGGCCGCGCTCGAATTTGACGCCCGCCCATTGGAAGTCCTTACGCACGCGGGCGACGACGGCGGGAAAGAACGGGTAGTAGCGTCGCACTTCCTGTACGAAGGGCGGGACGTAGCCCGCATCGTGCCTCAGGCGCTCGGCAATCTCTGGATGGGACTGTAGCGCGTGCGCCATCCACACGACGTAAACCGAGACGGCGATGGTCGGGCGCAAGAGGTTGAGCAGTTCGACCGCCGCGACATTGGGCTCTAGGTAGGAGCCATCGGCCTGCCGATGGGTGGCGATGACGCGCAACGCCGTCTGCTCCGCTTGCGGGGAGCCCGGCAGTTCACGTTCGCTTTCTATCAGGCCGCGCAGGCCTTCTTCCAGCCGCTTGCGTGACCGGCGGGCCCGCACGTGCGGCCGTATGCCGCGCGCCGCGCTATCGAACAAGCGTACCAGGTCTTCGGCATGGGATTCCGCTTCCATGTCCGACAACAGCAGGCCGGCCCATTCGCACGCTGCGCGGGTCAATACGCGTTGCGCGTATTCGTACAGCAGGCGTGCGCCCGGTTGATCTCTTTCGGCTTCGATATCCCAATGCCGGACGGCAAGTTCAGTCATGGCATCGACATGGCCAGGCGTAAGCAGGGACAAGAGCACGGCCTTGCGCGCTCTGTGCGCCTCGCCGTCCAGGGTCTGTACGCCGCCTTTGCCGAATAGCGTCGCCAACACGGGTTCAGGCGCGGCGTTCTCGCGAGAAAAGCGGCTTTCATCGTAGAAGACCCGAGCCGCCGCTGCGCCGCGCATGCACAGGGTGTTTTCCAGAAGGATGCGCGCTTCGAATACATCGGCGCCCAATTCTTCCGCACTTTCACTGATGAAGTGATAAGGATCGGCTAGAAGGTCTAGCGTACTGTCCAGGTCGCGCGCGTGCGCCATGGCAGCCTCTACTTCTTGGTGTCGCTGCGCTTTCCTGGAACATCCTTGTCGGCGGCAGCGGCTTGGCCACCGGGCCCACCGGGCTGCGCCGGCTGGCCGGCGCGCGTGTAGGGGCCGCTGCGGCTTTCCAGGTCTTCGTCGGTTTCACGGGCGAGGCTGCGATTGGACTCGTGGCCCTGCCCGCCGCCGCTGTATTCATAGCCGGCCTGGTGATGCGCGTCGGGAAATTCTTCAGGCGCATCCATGCCGCCCCCGCCATGGCCGGAAGCGCGCCGTCCCGAATTGTGATGGCGATAATCGTCCGCGGCGGGTGCGCCGCCGGGGGCATCGCCGGGTCGTTGCTTGTCGACGGGTTTCTTGGAATCTTGCATGGTTCCCCCTAGGTATGCTATCGCTGCGCTACGTTCACACTGCTTCTCTATGCTTCCCTACGGCCAGCAAAAACCATACCCGAGCCTGCCGATGCATGGCTGTGCCCCGCCGTTTCTGATAAGGTGTCGCGATCATGCCGCATGGTTTGCAAGGAGGAAACATGAGCGACGCCACCGCCCGGCAAGCGCTGGTCGACAGCCTGGGGCTGCAGCCCCATCCCGAAGGAGGTTATTACCGCGAGATGTTCCGCTCAGGCCTGCAAGTGCCGTTTGGAGGCGAGCCGCGTGCCGCCGCGACTTCGATCTATTACTTGCTGGCCGAAGGGACTTATTCGGCCTGGCATCGGATCGACGCGGATGAAACCTGGTATTTCCATGCCGGGACCACCGCCATCGCCCTGCATGTGCTATCGCCCGACGGCGGGCTATCCACCCATCGCCTGGGGGATCCGCTGACGCACGCCGGCGCCGTGTTCCAGGTTTCGATAGAGGCCGGCCGCTGGTTCGCCGCCGAACTTCAGGATACCCGTGGCTATGTCCTGGCGGGTTGCTCGGTATCGCCCGGCTTCGAGTTCCGCGGCTTCGAACTGGCCCGCCCGGAGGACATCCAACCCGCCGCCGAGCTTCACGGTGATTGGTTGCTGCATCTGCTAAGGGATGGATGACTCGCCGGCAAGCGGCAAAACGCAGCGAGCGAGAACAGATTAAAGTAGCTGTCATTGCCAAGGCGCTTTTTTCTTTCCGGAAGGGGAACAGCAGATTCTCATGGATACGAAAACCCTGCAGAGCTTTGTCGCTGTCGTCGAAGCGGGCTCCTTCGCGGAAGCGGCGCGGCGGCTCGATCTCACATCGGCGGCCATCGCGGCGCGCATAAAAGCGCTGGAAGAAGACCTGGGTGTCGAGCTGGTCAAGCGCTCGGGCCGCTCCGTAAAACCCACCGAAAGCGGCATACGAATCCTGGAGAGCACCAAAGCGGTCATGCGCAACATCCGCGACCTTAGGGCCATGGCGGTCGATGGCGGTCAACCCGGGGAGCTTCGGATAGGCTGCTTCGTGTCCGCGCTCACCAACGTGCTGCCCCCGATACTGAAGGCTCTTTATCAACGGCATCCCGAGGCATCGGTATTCGTGACGCCCGGCTCATCGATCGATCTTTGCGCCAAGGTAGCCAGCGGCGAACTGGACGCAGCCATCGTCGTGGAGCCGCAATTCGCAGTTCCCAAGAATTGCGAATGGCAGCCTTTCATGGACGAACCGCTCGTCGTGGTCGCCCATGCCAGCCTCCAGAACCGTGATGCGCATCACTTGCTGGCGACGGAGCCATTCATTCGATACGACCGCAGTATCTACGGCGGCCAACTGGCTGATCGATATCTGCGCGATCACCACATCCACCCTAAGCAGCGCCTCGAAATCGACGGGCTGCTCGCCATCGCGTCGCTGGTTCACGAAGGTATCGGGGTATCGCTCATCCCGGACTGGTCATCGATGTGGAAATCGCTGGACATCGTCCGCATCCCCTTGCCTGAACGCGCACCGGTAAGAAGAAATGGCCTGGTCTGGAACAAGCAGGGGCACCACGCCAGGACGGCCATGTCGATTCTTCATGATGCGCACGCCATCTTCGGCCTTCCGGAATAAGCCGGCGTTCCTTCTATCCGTATTGCGGCGAAACTCAATCCGCGTCTGGCGGCGCACCCCGCAGGAAATCGAAATCGACCCCTTTATCGGCTTGTGTGACCGTATCCAGAAAGAGCTTCTTGTAGCCGCGTTGCGCAACGGGAGGCGATACCGGATGTGCGCTGCGGCGCTTTGACAGCTCTTCTTCCGACACCAGCAGCGAGATTTCACGCCGCGCAATACTCAAGCGTATGCGGTCGCCGTTACGCACATAATTCAAGGGGCCGCCGATGGCTGCCTCGGGTGTCACGTGAAGAACGATGGTGCCGAAAGCAGTGCCGCTCATGCGTCCATCGGAGATCCTGACGATGTCCTTGACGCCTTGCACCGCAAGCTTCCTGGGTATGGGAATATAGCCGGCCTCCGGCATGCCCGGCGCGCCTTTCGGCCCGATATTCTTCAGCACGAGAATATCGTCCTTCGTGACATCGAGGCTGTCCGCATCAATCCGTTCCGCCAGGTCGGCGGCGTTTTCGAACACGACGGCGCGCCCTTCGTGCTCCATCAATGCCGGGTCGGCGGAAGACTGCTTGATGATGGCGCCTCCCGGAGCCAAATTCCCTTCCAGGACGGCAATACCGCCTTGCGGATAGAGCGGGGCCTGCAAAGGCTTGACCACATCCTGGGAAAAGGCAAAGCCGGAGCGCTCGATCTCTTCTCCGAGCGTGCGGCCTGTCACGGTCAGCGCATCGAGCTTCAACAGAGGCTTGAGTTCACGCAGCAGCGTAGCCATGCCGCCCGCCTTATGGAAGTCCTCCATATAGTATTGGCCCGAAGGCTTCAAATCCAGCAAGACAGGGGTTTCCCGGCCCATGCGGTCCAATTGCTTCAGGTCGATATCAAGACCCAGGCGGCCTGCGATTGCCGTGAGATGGATGACGCCGTTGGTGGAGCCGCCGATGGCGAGCAGCACCCGCATGCCGTTCTCGAAGGCGTCCGCCGTCAGGATCTTGTCGATGGTGAGGCGCCGCCGGGCGATCTCTACCGCCTGCGCACCGGTTGATTCGGCGACCCGCATACGGTCGGCGGTGACCGCCGGCGGGCTCGCGCCCCCCGGCACCGTCATGCCCATGGCCTCGGCAATGCACGCCATGGTGCTCGCCGTCCCCATGACGGAACACGTTCCGACGCTTGCCACCAGCTGATTGTTGACATCGGAGATCTCGTCGCTGCCGATTTCTTCAGCGCGATACCTGCCCCAGTAGCGGCGGCAGTCGGTACAGGCTCCGACCCGCTCGGAGCGATGCGAACCAGTCAGCATGGATCCGGTAATGAGCTGGATCGCCGGTATGCCGGCGGAAGCGGCCCCCATGAGCTGCGCGGGCACTGTCTTGTCGCAGCCGCCAATCAGCACGACGGCATCCATGGGCTGCGCACGAATCATTTCCTCCGTGTCCATCGACATAAGGTTGCGCAGATACATGCTGGTGGGGAAGGAAAAGCTTTCGTGGATGGAGATCGTCGGGAATTCCATGGGCAGTCCGCCCGCCAGCATGATTCCGCGCTTCAAGGCCTCGATGAGCTGCGGCGCGTTGCCATGGCAGGGATTGAAAGCGCTGCCGGTATTGGCGATGCCGATCACCGGGCGGTCGAGCGCGGAATCCGTATAGCCTGCGCCCTTGATAAAGGCCTTTCTCAGGAATAGGGAGAAGCCGCTGTCGCCATAGCTGGTAAGGCCCTTGCGCAGGCCCTTGGCTTCACCCTGCGGCGGTGTCTTGCTGTTCTTGCTCATTGCTCGCTGCGCTTCGTTTAGTTGACTGAAATTTTGCCATCGCGGATCACTTTCGCCCATTGCTCTATTTCGGCGTTGAGCCTGGTCTTGGAGGCTTCGACGGACAAGGCATCGGCGTATACGCCCTGCTCCAGCAGCTGAGCCTTGACCTCGGCCCTGGCCAGCGCCGTTGTAAGCGCCTTGTTGAGCTTGTCGACGACGGGCGCCGGCGTGCCCGCGGGCGCCATTACGCCGAACAGGGAACTCACATTGAAGCCGCTGAAGCCCTGTTCCTTGGCGGTAGGTATATCAGGCAGCATGGAGATCCGCTCGGGGGTCAGGACGGCGAGCGGCCGCAGTTGGCCCGATTTGATGAACGAGATGGCCGCCGGAACGGTCTCCGTCATGGTCTCCACCTGGCCGCCCACGAGATCGGTCATGGCCGGCCCGCTGCCCCGGTAGGCGACATGGACGATGTTCACGCCCGCAATCTGTTTGAAGAGTTCCATGGCCATGCGCTGCGGCGCGCCGGCGCCGGAAGAGGCGAAATTCAGTTTGCCCGGATTCTTTTTCGCATGGTCGACCAATTCTTTGAGGGTATGGATGGGCACGGAAGGAGTCACCACCGCCACAAGGGGAACGGACCCCACGATGCCAACGGGCGTCAGGTCTTTTCGCAGGTCGTATTGCAGCTTGTCTTTTTCGAGCGTCGCCATGACCGAGTGCGACGTAAGCGCACCCATGAGCAAGGTGTACCCATCCGGCTTGGCCCGCGCCACCTCGGCGGCGCCAATATTGCCGCCGGCCCCGCCCCTGTTCTCGATGACGATCTGGTTGCCGATCTCGTCGCCCAGGTGTTTCCCCACGATGCGCCCGATTACGTCGGTTGCGCCTCCGGGCGGATAGGGGATGATCAGGCGTATGGGCTTGTCCGGGTAATTGCCCCCCGCCTGTGCATGGGCGCTCATGGGAACGGCCAGTGCGGCGGCGACCATGGCCGCGCCGAGGATGATACGGGCTCCTTTGTCTGCGGATAATCTATGTAGCATATGCGTCTCCTGTGCTGATTCTTTTGATGCGGCCATCGGGCCGATACAGAATGTTCGCAAATTTCCGCCCCCGAAAAGGCAAAAGTATTTTTGTTCCGACCAAAAAATATCCATGCATTCGATAGCCGCGCCCTTGAGCCGGTTGCCGGTCGGATGCAGGCTGGGGGCCCATGCACAAGCTGGCGGAGACCGTTCAAGCCACCGCTCAGGCGACCGCCTGTTGCCGACTCCCGGCGCTTCCAAGCGGCTTGCCGCTATTCGATCTATATTTATACAGCGTAGATACCTCCCTTCCGCCGGATTTCTGTAGAAAGATCAACGAGACACCAATGATAAAGGCAGCACCGACCTGGCTTGTACCGATAACAGCGATCTTTGTTTTACAGACTACAGCGGCTTTTCTGGCACGGTTCATTCCCATCATCGCTCCGGCGCTGTCGGAGGAATTCGGCTGGAGCGGCAGTTCCATCGGCTATCTGACCGCCAGCAATTCGCTGGGCGGGCTTGCCATCCTGGTTGCGGGGTCGGCCCTGTTCAAGCAGATAGGCGGCATGCGTTGCCTGCAGTACACCATGCTCCTGGGCGCCGCCGGGATGGCCCTTTTCCTGCACCCCAGCGTCAGCGTGGCGCTGGCGGCCTGCTTTGTGATGGGATTGAGCAACGGTGCGGCCAACCCCGCCGGCAGCGAGGTTCTGCAGCGCTTTTCCCCGCCGGGAAAACGCAATTTGATCTTTTCCATCAAGCAAGCCGGCGTGCCCCTGGGAGGCGTCATCGCGGGACTGCTGGTCCCCGCGATCGTCGCCCTTGCGGGATGGCGGACAGCGCTTTTCGTCTGCGCATGGCTGGTCATCCTGCCCACCATGCTGACCTGGCGCGTGGGCCACCGCCTGGACGACACGCCCGCGGCGGGGCGCTTGCGCTTCACGCCGCCCAAACTCCAATGGCTGCGCACCTTCAAAACGCCTTTGGAATCCTTGATGCGCAGCCGCGGACTGATGAAGGTGGCCATCGTCGGCAGCCTGTTCGCCGTGTCGCAAAGCTGCTGGTTCACCTTTACCGTCATCTATCTGATAGACCGGCTGGACTATTCACTGGGCGAGGCGGGGGTCGTGTTCGCCGTCATGCAGGCGGGAGGCGTGATAGGCCGGATCGCCTTGGGATGGCTGTCCGATCACTTGCACTCGACCGCCGTCCCGCTATTCATCGCAGCGGTATTTTCCGCGGCGACGACGGTGCTGCTGGGGTGGAGCGCTCCCGGCTGGCCGCTATGGGCCCTGGTTCTTCTCGCCTTTGTCGCAGGCTCCTCGGTCGCGAGCTGGAATGGCGTGCAGATCGCCGAAGTGGCCCGCCGTTCGCCGCCGCATCTGATTTCCGAAACCGCCGCGGGTGCGAGCATATTGGTCAGCGTGGTGAATATGCTGGCTCCCGCGGCGTTCGCGGCTTTTGTGGCAGCGACCGGGCGCTACGACTACGCCTTCGCCTGCGCCGGCGCATGCACGCTGCTTGCCGTGGGCCTTTTGCCGCGAGGCAAACCGGTTGCTCGATGACAAGAGAGCCGATCACGGGCCGCTCAAGCGGGCTTGACCACCATCAGGTAGAAAATCGCCACGAACGCGAAGAAGGCCGGAATGCCCAGCAAGACCCACAGCTTGAAATACCGCCAGTAATCCATGGGCAGCGACGTATTCTCCCTCCGGGCCCGTTGCGCCAGCCGGCGCAGCTTCATTTGCAGCCATACGACGGGCAGCCAGCAAGCGACCGCAATCACGTAGAGCGCGATGGACCAGCGCAGCCAGGCCGCATCCAGAGGAAAGCCGGCGACATGCGCCAGCCAGAACCCCGTCAAGGGCTGCAGCACCACCGTAGTGGCGGTGAACAGCCAATCGGCGAGCACCACCGCACTGGCCACTATGGCGACGGCGCGCACATCCCGGGTCAGCGTGGTGATCAATAGATAGAAGGCGCTGCCTATCCCGGTGCCGAAGAGCAAGGTTGAAAACAGCACATGCAGCCACTTTATGATGAGGTAGTCCACCGGCTATCCTCCATTTCATAGAGCAGCCACAGCAAGGCCAGCATGGGAATATTCTTCAGCAAGGGCCCATAGGGATGCAGCCAGAATTCGGGGAGCTTGATGGTGATGACGGCCGTGTACAGCGCCATGAGCCCCGCTTGAGCGGCCCACAGCCAGCGCGATCTGCGCGGCCACAGCGTCAGCGCGCCCAGGGCGAGATCCAGCCCCGCGGCGCCATATAGAAACAGAGGCCCCAGCGCTGCCGGCACGCCGGCGCGGCGGAGCAAATCCAGGCTGGCTTCGACGGGATACAAGCCCAGGGAGATCAGGCCGGTCACCAGCCACACCAGGGCGACGCTCACGCGCAGCACCGGCAACAGCCAGCGCAAGCGCGCCTGCAGGGCGACGCCGGCGCGCTCCGGCGCGCGCACGAATTCACGCGGGCTGCGCGGAGGGCGCCGCAGCAAGGCGGTGATGTCGCCGGCGTCGCCGATATTGCCGCGTTCCAGCATGGCCAGTGTTTCCCGGTCCAGAAGCGCGCGCGGCAAGCGATTCCCCAGCCAGGCCATGGCTTGCATGACCGGCATGGGTACCGGCAGGTAACGGGCCCGATCCTGGATGTCCATGGATGCGCGCAGCTCTGCATAGAATTGCCGCAAGGTCAAAGGCTCCGGCCCCACCATCGGAATTCTGCGGGTCGGACCGATCTCGGACAGCACGAGCGCCATCACCGCGGGAATCAAGTCATCGATGTGCACTGGCTGCACAAGCTGCTCGCCCCGGCTCGGCACCGGGATCAAAGGCAGACTGGCGAAGGTTTCGAACATCGCGGCGCTCGTCCCGCCCGGGCCATAAACCAGAGAGGGTTGGACAATGCTGGCGCGCACGCCGAGCGACAGCAGGTAGTCGTCCGCCGCCTTCTTGCTGAGGTGGTAGCGGCTTTGCGCCATTTCATCCGCACCCAGGGCGGAAATCTGCACAATATGCCGAACGCCGGCGCGCGCGGCCGCCTCGAACAATGCGCAAGGAGCCGCGCGGTGAATGGTATCGAAAGTTTGCGAGGCTGATTCCCGCAAAATACCGACTGCGTTCACGACGACATGTATGCCGCGCACCGCCGCCGTCCAATACGAGGCGTGTACCGCATGGTTGAAATCCAGCCCTATCCAAGTAGCGCGCGCCGGCAGCCGCTTCGGCCGCCGGCGGCTGACGCACACGACGTCACAGCCTCGGTCCGACAACGCATGCAGCAGGCGGTTTCCGATGAAACCCGAAGCGCCGGTAAGCAGAATTCTCATTTACCCTTGCCCTTGTTCAACAGGTGGTTACAAGGCGACGGGCCGCCTATTGATATTCTATGAGCGCCGCACTTATCCGGAGAGGCGCACATGCAATCAACAGTAACAACACTGAAGCGGGCCGCGCACTCGGGCACTTACGCAAGCATCGCATCGACTCTCCTTTTGCTCGCCTGCGGCGTGCGCGATTGCCGCAGCGCCTTCGCTCCGGTCAACGCGGTCAGCCACTGGCTATGGAAGGATAAGGCCATCCATCAGCAAGACGCCTCTTTGCGCTACAGCCTATTGGGTTATGCCATACACCACACGGCCTCGATTTTCTGGGCGCTGTTTTATGAACGCTGGGCGGAGACAGCCAAGCAGCCGGAGAGCGCCCGGAAAACCATGGCCCGCGCGGCCGTCATGGCCTCGGTGGCTTGCGCGGTGGACATGCGCTGTACGCCCGAACGCCTTACACCCGGTTTCGAACGCCGGCTGAGCCGCAAGTCATTGCTGCTCGTCTATGGCGCCTTCGGCCTGGGCTTGGCTTTGCATACGCTCATCGATGGCCGCCGCCGCTAGCGCGAAGCCGAGGCGTCTTAAAATTCCAGCCGCACTCCCGCCATGATGCTGCGTCCCTGGATGGGCGCCGCGCGGGAAATGAAGGAAGCATGATTGTAGGCGAGCCTGTTCAGCAGATTGCTTCCCTTCAGGTAGAGCAGATAATCGCTGCCGCCCAAGCTGCCTTTGTACGACACGCCCGCCCCCAGCAAGCCATAGCCGGATGTGGCCTCTTCATACGCCGCTATGCGGTTCTGGCGCAGTACGCGGGTATATTCCAGGAAGCCCGCCCAGCGGTTCCAGGTCAAGTCCGTGCGCGCGCCCACACGCGCGGCGGGAATGCGCGGCAGGTCTCCGCCGCCATCGCGCAGTTTTCCGCGCACGTAATCGCCGAAGACAGCCACGGATACATGCGGTGAAAATCGGTAAGACGCTTCGGCTTCGACGCCGGCGAACGACGCATCGCCTTGTGTATACCGGATCAGGCGGAAATCCTCGTGCCGGTCCAGTGTATTGCCATAGATATAGCCGCCGATCCGGCTCATAAAGACATTGACGGCGAATCGCAGATCGCCTTCGATCTTGCGCAAGCCCAGGTCCACGGTACGCGCCGTTTCTTTATCCAGCCCGGCATTGCCTTGTTCATACGTCAGGGTGGCGAAGTGCACGCCGCGCGCATAGAGCTCCTGGGCATTGGGCATGCGCTGCGAGCGCGACACCGATAGCGAGGCCGCATAGCCGGGAACGAAATTCCAGGTCGCGCCGGCCGACAAGGAAGTAGCATTGCCGCTGTAGTCAGGCTGGCTGCCGCTTTCCGGCCGGACCGATTGATGTTCATGGCGTGCACCCAGTTCGAAGCGCCAATCATTCCAGTCGTAGCTCTCCAGCAGGAATACGCCGGCCGTTTGCGTACGGGTCTTGGGTATGAAGTCTTCTCCTCCGCCGAACGAGGCGAAGTCATAGCGCGAGGTCTGCAGGCCGATTACGCCGTCCCATCCGCCCAATGGCTGGTGCTGCAATTCCAGCCGGCCGTCATAACCGCGATTGGTGAAGGTCGTCCCCAGCTCGTCACCATCGCGCTCGCTATGCCGATAATCGGTATGTCCCGCACGGAAGCGCAGATTCGAAAACCCGGCGAAGGGGTTCTTGAGCTCGCCCCGGACGTCCAGGCGCTTGCTGCGCAAATGCGCCGTGGCCGCATGTTCGCCGTGCTCGTGGCCATGATCGTGGTCGTGATCATCTTCCTCATCATGCCCATGGCCGTGTCCCCCGCAATGCAGCGTGGAGCCATGTGGATGGCAATCCTCGTATTCATGGCTGTGACCGGGCAAGCCATAATCGTCCTCGCGGTATGAATAGGCCGCGCCGATATAGCCTCGGCTTCCAATGAAAGACAGGCCCACGCTGCCCGTCGTGCTTTCAGCATTGGAGCTCGGCACCCGGCTGTCGGTCCAGTCCGGCACCCGGTAATCGTCGGCGCGGCGCCTGGCGCCTTCCACATGCAAAGCGATATTGCCCTCGCCCACTGTCAGCCCCACCGCAGCCGCACGCTCGCGGGCCGCGGTCGAGCCTAATGCGTCGACCGTGCCCTTCACACCGTTTTCCGGCACTTCGGTCGGGATTTTGTCGTCCAGCACATTCACCACGCCGCCGATGGCGCCGCCGCCGTACAGCAACGCCGAAGGGCCGCGCAGGATTTCGACGCGGCGGGCCAGCAAAGGATCGACGGTCACTACATGGTCGGGCGATACGCCCGATGCGTCCATCACTTCCGACCCATCGCTCAGCACTTTGACACGCGGCGCAGTCTGGCCGCGGATGACGGGCCGGCTCGCCCCGCCGCCAAAGGTGTCGGCATGTACGCCGCGTTCGCCCTCCAGCAGCTCGCCCAGTGTGCCGCGCCGATTCAGAACCAGTCGCTCGCCTTGCAACACGCTGACCGGCGTGGCAAGGCTGTCGCTGTCCAGGCGCATCGGATTGGCCGCAACGATAATGGGTTGCAGCCGCTCGACCGGCGCATTGCCGGCGGGCGTGCTTTGCGCATGAACCTGTGAAACAAAGGGCAAAATAAAAATCAGAGCCGAGGGGCGAAGAGACGGTCGCATGAGCATTCCTGTGGGGTGCGGGAGAAGAACGGCATGGCAATGAGGCAATGCCGGGCCTTCCCGGTAAGCTTCTGGCAAGCTTCCGGTAAGCTGAAAATGCAATGTTATAACATAACATTTACAACCGCAATGCACATGATGTGCGCTATCTCATGGCCGCCATGAGGCCTTGTGTTCTTGCGTTATGAGGAAAATGTGACGATGGGCGATGGCTGGATATCGCGTCCGCCGCATATGGCAGCGGCATGCATGCGGCGGACTATCCAGCATATTTGGACGATGGCGGGGACTCGGCCATGCCGCCGTGCTCAAAGCGCGCGGCATGCCGTCTACATCAAGGCAGCGGCCGCCGCGCGGCTTGCGTAATGGCTGCCAACAGTCGCCCGCTTATAGACGACTATCGATCAATTTTCCGCCTTGGCGCCCGAAATGCGGACCAGTTCCGCGGCTTCGGCCATACCCTTGTTGACCATTTCCCAATAGGCATCGATGGACATCGGCTGCGCCGGGACGGATCCCGAATCGATGAATTGATTGCGCAGGGAAGGACTTTCCAGGGACTTGATCAGAGCCTCATTGAGCTTGGCCAGTATGGGCCGGGGCGTACCGGCGGGCGCCACGATGCCGTACCATGATTCCATGAAGAACCCTTTCACGCCGGCTTCGTCGAAAGTGGGCACATCGGGCAAGGCGGGAATGCGTTCCTTTGCGGTGATCGCCAGCGGGCGGACCCTGCCGGACAGGATGGGAGGGATCGCGCCGGTGGTGATGATCATATCGACGCGGCCGGCCATCAGGTCGGTCAATGCCGGCGCGGTGCCGCGGAAGGGCACGTGCAGGATGTCGATGTTCGTGCGCATCTTGAAGCTGGCTCCCGCTAGGTGCTGTGAGGAGCCGATGCCGCCGGAAGCGTAGGTCAGCTTGCCGGGATTCTGGCGCGCGTAATCGATGAATTCCTGGACGGTCTTGAAGGGCGAGTCCTTGGGCACCAGCATCGTCGACGGCGACGTGTTGATGAGGCCGACAGGGGCGAAGTCCTTGATGGGGTCGTATCCGATATCGTCATAAAGCGCGGAGTTCAGGCCATGCGAGGCGACGGTGGCGAGCATGACCGTGTAGCCGTCGGGCTTGGCGCGCGCAGCGGCGACCGAGCCGATATTGCCGCCGGCGCCGCTCTTGTTGTCGATCACGACGGACTGCCCCAGATGCTTGCCCATTTCCGCCGCGACCATGCGCGCGACGTTGTCGGCGGGGCCTCCGGCCGTCCAGCCCACGATCATCGTAACGGCGGAGCGTGGGTAGTCATCCGCCGTTTGCGCGGAGGCGCCCGACACGAAGACAGCCAGGGAAATGCCGGCTGCCAGCTTGACGAGGCCACGGCGGGAAATTGAAGTTGCCATAAAATAAACCTGTTGAAAAAATGCCATGCATTGATTGGCCGTTCCATTTGCGGGACGGCGGCGCGGTATGCGGGATATGCAGGCGCAGCAAATTATAGACAACGGGTAAGCACTTCCCAGCCGCGCTTGCCCTCCCCTTGCCCTTGCCGTAACGGAGCCGACGGGTCCTGGCCTGCTTTTTGCTGAGAGCAGCGGGCGTAGTCCGGGTTAGCCGGAAACATCCCGACGCACGCGTGTTTATCAAGGAGAATCAAATGAAAATGCGTATCTTGTTGCCTATCGTACTCGCCATAGCCGCATTCGCCTCTGGTTGCAGCAACACCATGCGTGGCGCGGGGCAGGACATCGAGCGCGGCGGCGAAAAAATCCAGCAGAAGGCCGGTTGACGAGCCTTTTTCGTTTTTCGGCTTGCCGGCGGCGATCGTGCCGGGGATGATGTTCCCCTGGCGCCATCGCCGCCTTGCGGTTTGTTTTTGCCGCGGAGCAGCGTGGGGGCTCTTCTTCTTTCTCGCAGGGCGCGCCACGCCTCTGCGGACTCATTGACGTAGGAGGTCGGTAATGCAAGGTTGGTGGATGGAAACCACGATACTGTCGATTCCGCTTTGGAATTGGGTTGTCGCGCTGGCGGTTGCAACGGCCGTCTTGTTTCTGCTCTTGTGGATACGGCGCTTCGTTCGGGGCCTGGCGGCACGGCGGTCGGACAAGCACCACCTGTGGTTGACGAACATGCTGCTGCGCGCCATCGCCAGCACCAGCGCCTTTGCCTTATTCGTTCTCGCGGTGCTGATCGGCGTCAAGTTCCTGGACTTGCCCGCCGCCTGGCGCAGCGGCTTGTCGCAGCTGTGGTTCGTGGCGGTAGTGCTGCAAGTGGCCCTCTGGGCCAGCAGCGCCACCACTTATGCCATGGGCCGCTACATGGACCAGCGCCCCGACGTGAACCGGGTCACAATGACTATTGTCGCCATGACGGCCCGGGCCGTGCTGTGGGTGATCGCCATCCTGGCCATACTGGACAATATGGGTGTCAACATCACGGCTTTCGTGGCAAGCCTGGGCATCGGCGGCGTCGCAGTGGCGCTGGCCGCCCAAGTGGTGCTGAGCGATCTGTTCGCTTCGATATCCATAGGCCTGGACAAGCCCTTCGAGCCGGGCGATTTCATCGTGGTGGGCAGCATTGCCGGCAGCATCGAGCATGTGGGGCTGAAGACCACGCGCATCCGCAGCCTGGGCGGAGAGCAAATCGTATGCTCGAATACGGAATTGCTCAAGCAAACTATCCAGAACTACAAGCGCATGGATCTGCGCCGCATCGCCTTCCGCTTCACGGTCGCCTACGGGGCCACGGCCGAGCAGGCCGAAGCGATCGCCGGCGCCGTCAAAGACATCATTACCAGTATCGAAGGTACGCGCTTCGATCGGGCGCATTTGCTTCAGTTTTCTGAACGAGGCCTGGAATTCGAAGTGGTCTATTATGTGCTGAGCGCCGATTACAACCGCTATATGGATATCCAGCAGAAGATCAATCTAGCCATCATGCGCAAGCTGGAAAACCAGGACCTTCAGTTCGGCCGCGGGGAGATGCGAGTGCGGTACGAAGGCGGTCAGGCTGAAGCCAGGCAGTTGGGCGAGGCCGGGCCTTCGCCGGCGCCAGGCGGCTAGGATGCGCGGACTGCACCGGCAGCCACGGATCGCGGCGATGATGGCTCTTTACCGCGTCAAGCAACAAACTCAAGTACCGTAAAGTAATGGCAGGCGCTGCCGCCCAGCACGAATAAATGCCAGACGCCATGCCCATACTTCCACTTTTCGTCCGTGGCGTAAAAGACGATGCCCGCTGTATAGACCAAGCCCCCCGCGGCGAGCCAGCGGAAGCCGTCCCAGGTCAAGGCATCGACCAGCGGCGCGGCCGCGATGATCGCGAGCCAGCCCATGGCCACATACAGGATCAGTGAAAATATGCGCAATCCTTTGGCCAGCCATATCTCCTGGACGATGCCGAGTATGGCGAGGCCCCACACCGTTCCGAATAGCGACCAGCCCCACGCTCCGCGCAGGCTGACCAGCGCGAAGGGCGTATAGCTGCCGGCTATCAGCAGGTAAATAGCGCAGTGATCGAATTTGCACCAGACGCGCTTGGCGCGGCCACGCAAGCTGTGATACAGGGTGGACGCCAGATAGAGGCACAGCAGCATCGCGCCATAGATGCTGAAGCTGACGATCTTCCAGGGGTCGCCCACCAAGGCGCCTTGAACGATCAGCACAACCCCGCCGATCAATGCCACGACAGCGCCGGCCAAATGAGTGAAGGTGTTGAAGCGTTCGCCTTCAAGCCACATGATGGTTCAGCTCCGGCTTTTCCTGCGCCGCCGTATATATCAATCTGCTACTCCAGCTGCACACGTCAGCGCCCGCATAAAACCTGCACTATGTCCGGCTTTGGCCGAAGACGCCTTAACCAGGATCAAGAAGACGCAAGACAAGACACAGAACGTTAAAGCCGGCAGGGACGGAAAGGACAAGAGGAAGAACCAATATGCCCTGCGGGCCGGCGCCGCGTGTTTATTATCTTACTCTGCTTTTATATCCGCCTCTTTGATCACGGCTGCCCATTTTGCGTATTCTTTACCCAAACGTTCCGCGGCTTCCGCAATGGTGGTGGGCTCGGGTTTGATACCCATTATCCCCATAGTCTCTACAGTCTTGGGCGCGGTCAGGGCTTTGGCCATGGCCTCGTTCAATTTAGCCTGCACATCCTTCGGCGTAGCGGCTGGTACCAGAAGGCTATAAGTAGAAACCACCTCATATCCCTCCAATCCCGCCTCTTTTGGCGTCGGCAGGTTGGGCAAGGCTGGATTGCGTTGGGCTGTGGTGACCATCAGACCTTTGATCCTGCCGCTATCCTTGTTTGCCACGACCGTGGGCGCGGTGGCGAAAAGCACGTCGATTTGCCCACCCATCAGATCAATTATGGCAGGGCCGGCGCCGCGATAGGGAACATGCAGGGCGCCACCTGGTACATTTTTGAAGAATAATTCAGCGGCGATGTGCTCGAGCGAGCCGACTCCCGTAGAACCGTAAGTGAGTTTATGGGCCTTTGCATAATTCAACAGTCCGGCCACATTGTCGACCGGAAGCTTGGGATTAACCATCAGCACCATCGGCTGTACCCCAATCAACGAGACCGCAGAGAAATCTTTCTGCAGGTTGTAGCCGACTTTCGCCCCATATAAAACTCCATTGATACCGTAAGTCGTGGTCGGCGCAACCAGCGCGGTATAGCCGTCCGGCGCAGCCTGCGCCACAAACGCCGCACCTATGTTGCCGGAGAATCCACCACGGTTGTCAATAATGACGCTCTGACCAATTTGACTGGACAACTGCTGTCCCAGTAATCGAGCGATGGCGTCGGCCGACCCGCCGGGCGGGTAGCCGACAACGAGAGTGAGCGGCTTTGACGGATACTCTTGAGCCTGAGTGGCGGGCAATGCAAGCGTCAAGAGCGCGGCGCCCAGCAGCGCCCGGAGTGCGACGGATATTTTCATGATAGACCCTCTTATTGATGAGCTTGGATGCATCGCCTTTTTCACGACGCCAGAATGAGTCTATCCCATTTTTACTTATCTAAACAATAAGTTTAAATAATATTAAGGGTTATCCATAGTTTTATCCCAAGGCGTCAAAGCCCGGATTTGGGGCACCCATTGATGCTTGAGTATGGTTCTGGCGGTAGCGGATATGCGTTCCCACAGGGCCAGATGCTCGTCCTGATGCGCTACCAGCCTCAAGGTCCGGGCCAAACCTTCATTCGGCAACGGAAGATATTGATATTCCTGTGTCAGAGGCTGAGTCTTGAGCACACATAGCGGCGTGGTAATCGCCCACCCCAAACCGGCACGCACCATCGCCAGGACCGCGTCAGACGTATCGAATTCATATTCCCGCTGCAGTGCAAGATCATGATGTCTAAGGTAGAAATCGATACGCCGGCCAAGAAAGGTGCCCGGGCTGTAACGGATGAAGGGCAGGCTTCGCCCTAGAGCCTCCAGGTCGCTGCCATGCGCTGGAAGCTCCCTGGGCGCGACAATGAAGAACGGCTCTCTCAGTAAAGGAAGGTCAAGCAGGCCAGCTGTGTCGCCGACATCCTCCGAGGTAAAAATCAGGTCCATCCGCTGCTCCACCAATGCACGCACATCAGTATCGGATACACCAGAGCTGACCGACCAGCGGGCCGCCATAGTCGCAATTTCCCGCAATAACACTGGCCCGACTGTACTTGCAAAAGAATCGACCATGCCCATCCTCAGCAGCGGTAGCCGTGCATTCTGTTGCAATTCCACAAGCTGCTCCAGCTCCCGCGAACGGCGCAGCAATTCGATTGCCCGCTCGTAAAAGGTATTGCCGAATAGCGTCAGCTGCATCGGCCTTTTTGACCGGTCGATAAGTTGGGCCCCCAGGCCGTTTTCGATGGTATTGACCGCTTGCGAAACCGCTGACTGGGTCATGCCCAGCCGGTTCGCAGCGGCGGTCATTCCGTCCTCCTGAGCAACTGTCACAAAGATTTCAATCAGGCGCAGGCTTAGCCAGTTACGGCCATTTCCCTGCGTTTCACCAGCCTTTCTGGATATGTTTTTTTTCATGGGTAAGTACGGAAACCTCTAGCGCTCCACTTGCGCGCATCATATTAAATAAGTAATAATTAAAATTAGATAAACTAATTTAATAAGTATATCTCGTTATGTCTGCCATGGCAGATCGCTGCACCACTCACCAACAGTTGCATAAATCAGTCTTAACTTCCAGGAATTCGTATGCAAACAAATCCTATCCTACCTGTGACGAAAGTGCTCGCCGAGTTTGTGGCGAATCTGGCCTGGCACCAATTGCCGGATGTCGTGCAGGAAGAAGGCCGTCTGGCCATTGCCGATACAATAGGGGGAGCGATCGCAGCCGTTAACGAGCCTGTGACCCGCGCTGTCATGAATATCACAGATGGCGAGCCTGGTCCGAGCCTGATTTGGGGCACTGCACTGCGCACGACACCGCGCAACGCTGCGCTGATCAATGGAACAATGGCGCATGCACACGACATTGACGACACCAATCCGTCCATGCGCGGGCATCCATCCTGCCCTGTGGTGCCTGCCATCTTCGCTCTTGCAGGCAGGCAGGCCTGCACCGGCCAGGAGCTTGTCACGGCCTATGTTGCTGGCGTGGAGATCGCTGCCAAGCTGGGGCGTGCGGTCAATATGGCCCATTACAACAAGGGCTGGCATACAACACTTACCCTGGGAACACTCGGCGCCGCAGCCGCCTGCGCCAATCTGCTCAAACTGGACGCCCACAAGACTGCGATCGCGCTAGCCATCGCGGCTTCGCGGGCGGGGGGACTGGTGGCGAATTTCGGCACCATGACCAAACCTGTGCATTCCGGCTTTGCAGCCGAAGGAGGCGTAACGGCCGCGCTGCTGGCACAGGCCGGCGTTACCGCCAACCCCGACGCGATAGAAGCCAGGAATGGCTTCTTCGATCTGTTTGTGGGCCTCGATCAAGTCCGGCCTGCTCTTGCCCTAGAGGCTCTGAATGTACGCTACGACCTTGTCGATCCAGGCAACATCTATAAGCAGTATCCGACATGTTCCCTGACGCATTGCGCCATCGACATGCTGCTGGAGGGCCTGGCTGAAGGAACCATCAAGCCCGATCAGATTGAATCCATTGAATGCGCTGTCGGCTACCGCTGTGAAAGTACGCTTCCCTACCACAATGCGCGCACGGGGCTTGAAGGAAAATTCAGTATGGAATATTGCCTGGCCGCAGCTTTGGCCTATGGCCAGGTTACTTTTGCCGAATTCACAGACGACAAGGTTCAAGCACCCGTCATTGCCAGGCTCTATGACAGGATAAAGCTGTACACCCATCCCGACCTGACCACGCCGGAGTCCGTACCCCACGACTTCACCGACATCGTCATCACCCATAGCGACGGCTCCATTTTCCATCGCCGCGAACAGAAGGCGAAAGGCGATCCCGACAAACGCTGGACAAAAGATCAGTTCAAAGCCAAGTTCGTCGACTGCGCAGGCCCGGTTCTGGGAACCGATCAAGCGGGTGCGCTCTGGGACAGCCTGCACAGCCTGGATTCGCTGTCGGCCCAGGAAATGAGCAGGCTGGCCTGATCCGGCTCATTCGACCGTCTCCTTTTACTATTACCAAGGAAAGCGCTATGCCTGCATACGCCATCGAGGGGGTCACCGACCTCCTGACTATCGAGGTACAGGACAGGATTGCGACGATCACACTGAATCGTCCGCAGGTTCTGAATGCCTTGAACCATGAACAACGCAGTAACCTGGAAACCGCCTTCAAGTCGCTCGAAGCGAACGACGCTGTCCGCGTAATTATCCTGCAGGGCAGCGGGCGCGCATTTTGCGCGGGCCAGGATCAACGAGAAAGCGCCAGCATGGACGCAGCCGGAGCGAGCCGCCGCATCGAAGGATATGCCTCCCTCTATACCTTGATGCGCAGCCTGAGCAAACCCATCATCGCCCGCATCCATGGCTATGCCACCGGCGCCGGCTTGCAGCTCGCACTGCTTTCCGACCTTCGCATTGCCTCGGACGACGCAAAACTGGGTATGACGGAACTCAATGTCGGGTCTGCGGCCATTATGGGCAGCGCTTTCCTGCTGCCGCTCATTGGCGAAGCTGAAATGCGCCGTCTGGTAATGATGTCGGAGTTCGTCGACGCCAAACAGTCTTTGTCGATGAAGCTGCTGCATGAGGTCTGGCCGGCCGCGGAGCTGGATACCCGGGTTTTATCGGTGGCTACGACTCTGGCAGGCCGGCCTCCACTGGGTATTGCGCTGACCAAGGAGTGGTGGCGCAAACTGGGCGACGCCGTTTTCTTCGCTGCGATGGATCACGCCCGCGAAGCCCATGCGAAAAACTTCGCTTCGGGCGGTTTATCGCAGGGTGCACAGCAGTTTGTCACGCGGGCGAGAGGTTGATCATGGCGCAGCTTCCTTTGGCCGGCGTCCGTATCCTCGACCTTACACAGGCATTGGCAGGCCCCTTTGCCACCATGATTCTTGCGGACCTTGGCGCCGAAGTCATAAAAATCGAGTCACCCGCGGGAGATCTGACGCGGACGACTCCGCCCCACATAGTGCAAGGCACATCGCTTTACTTTCTGACGAATAATCGCAACAAGCGGGGCATGGTGCTCGATCTCAAAGACGCCGATGCACTCGCCGCATTCTATGACATGTGCAAAGTCGCAGATGTGGTCATCTACAATTTCAGCGAAGGCGTCGTCGATCGCCTGAAGATCGACAGTGATACGTTGCGGGCAATCAATCCACGGCTGGTAGTGTGCAATATGACGGGTTACGGCCGCCGGGGCCCTGAGGCGCGTCGCCGTGCCGTCGATCCAATCATCCAGGCGCTCGCGGGCGCAGTCAGTATTACCGGCACTCCGGGTGGCGAACCCGTACGGGCAGGTGTACCCACTGCCGATCTGTCCACGGGTCTCTATGCGGCCATCGGGGTGCTGGCCGCACTGCATGGCCGATCCAGGACCGGCACGGGCTGCAGCGTAGAAGCCAGCCTGTTCCATTCACAATTAAGCCTGCTCAATTACGTGGGAACCTATTGCGCCTACTCCGGAGAAATTCCCCAGCCAGTCGGCTCTGGCCACCCCGGCACTGTGCCATCCCAGGTATTCAGGACCGCGGACGGCTGGGTCACCATCGACGCGGGATTCGATCGCCATTTCCAGACGCTCTGCCAGGAACTTGGCCTGGGCTGGCTCGCGCAGGATCCCCGTTTCATCAATCGCCAGATGCGGGCCCGGAATCGCGCAGAATTACTGCCGATCCTGATTGCGGAAATTGAAAAGCGCAGCACGGACGAATGGGTGCGCACCCTGGATGAGATCGGCATTCCATGCGGCAAGGTCAACAATGTCAAAGAAGCACTGAACTCGCCTCAGAGTACAGCGTACGACGCACTGCGAGAAGTCGAGTATCGCGGAGAAACCATAAAAGTCCTGGCGACGCCGGTGTGGTTCGAAGGCGAGAGCAAACACCCCGTCCATCCACCTCCGGAGCTTGGCGAACACACGGCGGATATCCTGCGGTCTTTGCTTGGATATAACGAAGAACGCATCAATGCGCTGACGCACGCCCACAGCGCGTGAGCCAGTGCGGCTTTCCGTTGAGACCGGTCGCAGGAAACTGATATCACATTCAAGAGGAAACATCATGGTACCGGGAACTTCTTTACAGGGACGCACGGCCATCGTGACAGGCTCGGGACGGAATCTCGGTCGCGGCATCGCGCTGGGCTTTGCCCGCCAGGGAGCCAATGTCGTGCTGAATGGCCATCGCGACATACAGGCGCTGCGCGGGGTAGCGGAAGAGATCGAGGCCTTGGGGGGTCAGGCGCTGTGCGTGCTGGCGGATGTCACCCAGCCGGATCAGATGCAGGATATGGTCGACCAGGCCGTGCGCCGCTTTGGTTCTGTGGATATTGCTGTTTCCAATGTCGGGCTCAGGCCGAGGCAGGCCTTTCTCGACATTTCGGTTGATGATTGGCGGCGCGTCATAGAAACCAGCCTCAGCTCGGCCTTTTATCTGGCACGCGCTGTCCTGCCCGTCATGCGTGATAACCACTGGGGACGGATCATCCATATTTCCGGGCGCGACGGTTTCTTTGTATATGCCAACCGGGCACATAATGTCACGGCCAAGGCCGGCCTGCACGCGCTGGCCAAGGCGATCGCGGTGGAGTTCGGCGAATACAATATCACCGCCAATACCATCGCCCCGGGAAAAATGGATACTATCCGCGACGAGACACATTATCCAGGCTATCGCGCGCTATGGGCGGAAGCTGTGAAGACTATGCCTTTGCGGCGCCTTGGGACGGCCGAAGACGTCGCGGATTGCTGCGTGTTTCTGGCAGGCGGGACCACTTACGTGACCGGCCAGCTCATTCATTTAAATGGCGGCGAGTCCATGTATTGAGACTCTGCCCTTATCCGCCCAAGACCTGGTTGCGCTGGATGGCGCAACGCCAAACGATGACATCAGGAGCATTCCAGATCCGGTTCCCGCGTGATTGAAGGCGTGCAGGCCGTTCAGTCCGCGCAGCGGCGCGGGCGGATCATGCTGGGCGCTGCGGCGCTTGCGCGAACAGGCTGTCTTCGTCCAACAGATCAAAAACGATGTTCACATTGGCTGCGAGGCCGCGCCTGATGGCGGCGGGGATGGATGCCCGCAGTTTCCGGCAGAGGCCGGGTTTGGCTTGCACTTCGATCCGCAAACCCATGACCGTATGCACTTCGCCGGGGCCGGCGCTGACTTCCACGACAATACCCAATTGCTTGTGGATCGATGCCTGCATGTGCCGCAAGTCGGCGAGGCTGGCAAGGCGTTCCAGCCGCTGAACCAGCCGCTTTTCCTCTTCGCGCGTCAGCAGCAGCACGCGCAGGTCGCCATCGGGACTGGATAGCAACTGCTGTCGTTCGCAGATACAGGCGCCGGGCGGGCACTCTGTGCGCAAGGATGGCATGGTCAAGGCCTGTCAATGCTGAAAGGGCCTACGCACCGGCCCTTTGTGCCGTCAAATATCGGAGCGATTATTCTACGACGCCGGCCGCGTGATGCCTATGGCCGGCATATCGGCCGTCCCAAGCCATAGCCGATATCAACATACCGGCACCGACATGCGGGTATCAAGACGCCTGGATCGACATGCCGCTATCAAGATGACACATCGACACGCCAGCATCAGCACGCTACATCAACATGCCAGCTTCAACATGGCAGGGCATAAGCGCCGACACAGGCCCTTCACGCCTTGGCTTCCTCCGCGGTTTTCCACAAGTCCACCAGCTTCAGCCTCTGCACCTTCCCCGATGGCCCCTTGGGCAGTTCATCGACGATGCGGATTTCACGCGGGGTCTTGTAGCGGCCCAGCGTTTCACGGCAATATTCCCGCAGCCCTTGCGCATCGGCCTGCGCCCCCGGCTTCAGCGTAACAGCGGCGTAGATTTCCTGGCCATAGTCCGCATCCGGCAGCCCGACCGCGGCCGCTTCCAGGATGGCCGGGTGCCCGAGCAAGGCCTCGTCGATCTCGCGCGGGGCGATGTTTTCGCCGCCCTTGATGATGAGTTCCTTGATGCGGCCGGTGATGGTGAAATAGCCTTGCGCATCGCGAAAGCCCAAGTCGCCCGTGCGCAGCCAGCCATCGGCGTCGAAAGCCTTGGCGGTTTCCGCCGGGTTGTCGAAATAGCCTTGCATGACATTGGGGCCGCGCAGCACGACCTCCCCTATTTCGCCATCCGCCGCCTGCCCTCCGTCCTTGCCGGCGATGCGGGCTTCGACGCCGCAAGGCAGGCCGGGCGAGCCATAGCGCCGGCCGGCGGGGTCTTGCGGATTGCAGAAGATGACGGACGCGGTCTCTGTCATGCCCATGGCTTCGATGATGGGAACGCCGAAGCGGCGCTCGAAAGCCTGGTGGTGCTCCACCGGCAGCGGCGCGGACGCCGAGCGCCCAAACCGTACGCTGGCATGGGATGCATCGCTGGCCTGCGGTTCGGCATTGAGCAGATAGGCGATGATGGTGGGCACCATGTTCAGCCAGGTGCACTGATAGCGGTCGACCATGTCCCACCAGCGGCTGGCGCTGAAGCGGCGCGGCGCGACAATGCTGCCGCCGGAGACGAAAGGAGTCAGCGTGGCGATGACCTGGCCGTTGATATGGTAGAGCGGCAGCGCGGACAGCACCCTGTCTTCAGGGCCCAGGCCGTGCCAGCCGGCCACCGAGCGGGCGCCGTGCAGCAGGTTGGCATGGCTGAGCGGCACGCCCTTGGGCGTACCCGTGGTGCCCGAGGTATACATCAGCAAGGCCATGTCGCCGGGCGCCGGCGCCGGCGCGCCGGCAAGGGCCGGGCCGTCTTGCGCGAAGGTGTTTTCGTCCGGGTCGACCTCGATGATCCCGGGCGCGTCGCCCGCCAGTTCAGGCAACACTTTGCGCACGGTGGCGGCCAGGTCCGCGCAGGTCACCACCATGCGCGCGCGGCTGTGGCGCAGGCAGTGCAGCAGCTGCGCGGGCGTCGCCAATAAATTCAGGGGCACGATGACATAGCCGCCGGCCATGGAAGCAAGAAAGATCAGGCCCGCCTGCATGCCGTTGGGCAACAGCATGGCGATGCGGTCGCCGGACTGCAGGCCGCGCCCCGCCGCCCAGCGCCTGAAGCGCTCCGCCTGGATCGCCAGTTCGCCGTAGTTCAGCTGTGCGCCGGTTTCCGGAGCGATCAGCAGGGCGGCGCCGCCTTGTTTTTCCGCATGAGCATGAAGCACTTCATGCAAAGTCTGAGCGGTGTTGTTCTTCATCGTCCGAACCTTTCGAAGAAAGAACCGAATATCTGCGCCTCGGTGGGCATGCTGCCGGGTATCGGATGCACGACGCGGGTAGTGTTCAGGTACTGCCGGTAGTCCATATTGGACGAAAAATTGTTGCCGCCCCAGGTGCCGCAGCCCATGGAAAGGGAAAACGGCAGGCCGTTTTCAAAGCTGCCGCCGGTGGCCACGGTATGCGGCTGGTTGACGATGACCCGCGCGACCGGCAAGACTTCGGCCAGATGTCGCGCGTGGGCGTCCGCCTGGGCGGGATCGATATGCAGGCCGACGGAATGGCCCGCGCCCTGATAGGCGTAGATGGACGCCACGATCTGCACGGCGTGATCGCGGTCCCGGCTGCGGTACATGGTCAGCACGGGCGACAGCTTCTCGCCCGAAAAAGGGTGGTCGGGACCGAAGCCGTCTTCCTCCACCAGCAACGCTTTGGCCTGTGCCAGTTCCGGCCGCTGCAAGCCCACCGCGGCGGCGATGGCGCCGGCCGACTTGCCGGTGACCGCGGCGGACAGCCTGCCCTCGGGCCACATCGCCGCCTGCAGCACCGCCTTTTCGTCGGCTTCCAGCAAGACGCCCCCCAGCTTGGCGAACTCCTGGACGAAACGGTCTGCCACGGATTGATCGACAATGACGCTGTTTTCGGACGAGCAGCTGGTGGCGTTGTCGAAAGTTTTGGACAGCATGATGCGTTCGGCCGCGGCCTTGAGGTCGGCGCTGGCGTCGACAATGCTGGCCACATTGCCCGCCCCCACCCCGAAAGCCGGCGTGCCGCTGAGGTAGGCGGCCCGCACATTGGCCTGGCTGCCGGTGGCGACGACCAGATCCGCCTGCATCATCAATGCGTGGGTCAAGGCCTTGGATACGGGCGCGGGCAACATTTGCACCAGGCCTTCGGCCAAGTTGCGGTCCATGCCGATGCGTTCGAGCTCGTCGTGGATGAAGCCGAGCAGCATCTGGCAGGTGCCGACGCCTTTCGGGGAAGGCGCCACGATCACGGCATTGCGGCACTTCAGGGCGTTGATGATTTTGTTGGCGGGCGTCGCCCCCGGGTTGGTGGATGGCGTAATGGCCGCCACCACCCCGACGGGCCGGGCGAATTCCACCAGGCCCAGCTCCGGGTTTTCAGAGATCACCCCGACTGTCTTGGCTTTTTGCAGATCCCTGAGCAGACCCAGCGTCTTGCGATGGTTCTTGGTGATCTTGTCGGCGACATTGCCCAGCCCGGTGTCGCGCACCGCGATTTCGGCCAGCTTGCGGTTGCGCTCCGGCTCCATGATGGCCCAACCGCAGGCCACGGCAAGATCGTCCGCCTGCGCCTGCGTATAGTCATTGATGGCCTGCTGAGCTCGACGGCCCCGCTGTATTAGAGCGGCCACCTGCGCCATGGCCTGGTCGTCGGTGCGCAGGGGTAGCTGGGCCGTTGATGTCTGCATGATGAATCTCCTGTGTCTGTGATCTCGATGGTTTTCAATCGAGCTTGATATTGGCCTCCTTGGCCAGGGACGCCCATTTGCTCAATTCAGTTTTTACTACAGAGCCCAGTTGCTGCGGCGTGCTGCCCACCGCCACTGCGCCCTGGCCCAGCAGTTTCTCTTTGATATCGGGCTTCTGCACGGCGACCGCGATGGCTTTGGACAGGCGGTCGATAATGGCTTGCGGCGTCTTGCTGGGCACGAACATCGCATACCATGAATCCACCTCGAAATCGGGTACGCCCGACTCCTGCACCGTGGGCACGTCGGGGAACATGGGGCTGCGCTTCACCGTGGATACGGCCAGCGGCTTCAGCCTCCCCGCCTTGACGAAGCTCGCGGCCGCCGGAATGGAGACCCACAGCAGGGGAATCTGATTGCCCAGCACATCATTGACGGCCGGCCCGCCTCCCCGATACGGAATATGCTGCATATGGACGCCGGTGCGCAGCCCCAGGAGCTCTCCCGCAATGTGGCTGGGCGAGCCGTTGCCCACGGAACCGTAAGAGATTTCGCCCGGCTTGGCCTTGGCTTCCTTCAGCACCTCGGCGATATTGTTGGCGGGAAACCCCGGGTTGGCGACGAGTATCTGCGGCAGCGACGCAACCAGGGAAACCGGCGCGAAGTCGTTGGCCGTATCGAAGTTGAGTTTCTTGTAAATGGCGGGATTGATGGTGTGCGAGGACAGGGTGAACAGCACGGTATAGCCGTCCGGGTCGGCCCGCGCCACGGCTTCCGTGCCTATCATCCCCGCCGCGCCGCCGCGGTTTTCGATGACGACGGTCTGCCCCAACTGCTTGCTGAGATCTTCCTGGATGATGCGGGCGATGATGTCGGTGCCGCCGCCTGGGGGATAGGGAACCACCATGCGCACCGGACGATTGGGCCATTGGTCGTTCGCCAGGGCCACGGGCGCCGCCGCGCATAGCCCCGCCGCCATGGCGAGCGGCAAGGCCAAATTCCGCAATGTATGAAATACTTTGAAGTTACCGCTACTACCAGACCCGCGACTGCTCGACATTGGAATAAACATTGTTGTCTCCTTGCTGGTGGAGCCGCCCGAAGGCGGCTGGTAATCAACTCGTTGTTCTCATGCCCTGCTCATACCGATAGTGTTGAAAACGAGCTCTGGCGCCTCCACGCCGGAGCGATAGCCCAATAGCGCCGACGTCGCAGCGGCCGCCTTGCGCAAGGGTTCGATCAATTCCGGAAGACGTTCCGGCGTGGCGCGTATGGTGGGCAGACTGATGCCCAGCGCGCCCACCACGTGACCGCGGCCGTCGAATACCGGCGCCCCCAGCCCCGAAACGTCCGCCCGCCATTCGCCGCGATTCAAGGCATAGCCCCGATCGCGCACTTCGCGCAAATCATCGAGCAAGCTCTTGTATTTCACGTGGCTGTGGGGGGTGTAGGCCTGCAAGGCCGGCAGCGTTTTCTTCAGCCACGCCAGCCCCTGTGCTTCCTGGTCCGGCATCGAAAAGGCAAGCAGGACTTTGCCGCTGGCCACGCACTGCGCCGGGGCATGGCCGCCGATGTGCGAATAGGCCGCCACCGGCTGCGGGCTGTCCACCTTGTCCAGGTAAACCACGTGGTCGCCGTCGCGCACGACCAGATGGATGGTTTCCAGAGTATCGGCCGCAAGCATGGCCATGGCCTGGTGCGCAACATGGCGGATGTCCAGCGCGCCTACGACCCGCGACCCCAGCTCGAACAAGCGCAGGCTGGGTTCATAGCGGGAATCGGCAACCTGCCTGACATAGCCCAGCGTCGTCAGAGTTTTCAGGGTGCGATGGGCGTTGCTCGGAACCAAAGAAAACGCCTGCGCCACGTCCGAGACGCTGCGGGGCGTTTTGCTGTTGACCAGGTATTCCAGCACCAAAAGGCCTTTGGCCAGCGTCTTGTCCATATTCCAAATAATAGAATGAAATTCTATTTTTAATTATAGGCGCATTTATGGAGCGCGTAAAGGAAAAGATAGAAGTTGCAGGAAGAGGCAATGAATGGCGGAGGTGAACGCGGAAGGGGAGCACACGCCCGGCGCGGCGCCGATGCGGGCTGCCAGGCGGCGGCCACCCCTACGCGGCCGCCGCCAATGCGCTATCGCTCGATGCCGGCCGCCACGCCGCCGTCCTCCGCATAGGCCGCCGATATCATTTGCGCCAGCCTTAGGGCGGCGGCCGACCGGTGCCCGGAGCGGCGCCACAGGATGGCGGCCTGCCGCTTCGGAACGGGATGCAGCAGCGGAATCTTGCGCACCGGCTTGCTGTCCTGCACGGCCCCTTGCGGCAATATGCTGGCAAGCGCGGTGTTGTGCAGGACGGCGATGATGGGGTCGATCGCGTTCATCTCGAGGACTACCCGCAAAGGCGTACCGGCCCGCGAAAAATAGTCGTCCAGATAATGCCGGACGCCGAATTCGTGGGTCAGCAGCACCAGCGGCAATTCCGCCAGGCGCTGCATGGGCACGGCATCCACATTCACCCACGGGTGCCGGGAGCCGACGATCAGCATCAAGGACTCTTCAAACAGCAGCTCGGTGACGAAGTTCCTGTCATCCGGGTTGCTATAGCCCACGGCGAAATCCAGCTCGCCCTTTTGCAGGCTTTCCTGCATCTCGGTGCGCGGCAACTGCAGGGCGACGATATGCACGCCCGGGAACCGGGAAGCGAAATCGGCAAATACCGCCGGCAGCTTCGAGGCGGAAAACGAATGGAACACGGCGACGCGCAGATTGCCATACAGCAAGCCTTCCAGATCCTTGACCGCCGTAACTCCCTGATTCACATTGCGCAGTATCTCGGCGCAATAAAGCGCGAAGACTTTCCCCGCCTCGGTGAGTTCGACCCGATGGCCCAGGCGATGCAACAGGTGCGTGCCCAGTTCATCCTCCAGCTGCTTGATCTGGTGGGAAAGCGTGGGCTGCGTGACATGCACGGCTTCAGCGGCGCGCGAGAAGCTGCCGGCTTTGCAAATCGCCTGGAAATAGCGGATATGCCTGAGTTCCACGATGGTATTTCCCCTTGCGGCGCCGGCCGGCGCGAACGCGCTTTCAACAGGCCGCTTTTATTTCTGAACGGACATCGAGCTGCGGAGCGTCCCGGCGTCCCGGCTTCTCATCTTCGCATCTCCGTATCTTCGTATAGATGCAGTTTATAGAAAACATAGAAATTAATCATTTGATTTATACCCCTGCGCTTCCCACAATGGAGCCGTAGCACAAAGTTGGTCCCAAGAATGATGTCATCATGAGGAAACAACGGTGAGTACAGCTTCTTTCACTTTCCTGCGAAAGTTCGCGGCAGGCATATTGCTATTCATGCTTTGCGGCATCGCCGGCGCGCAGTCCTGGCCAAGCAAACCCATACGCATGATCATCCCCTTCTCGCCCGGCGGCGTTTCAGACATTCTGGGCCGGTTCTGGGCGGACAAGCTTTCAAAGACCCTGCAAACGCCGGTGGTGGTCGAGAACCGGCCGGGGGCCGGCACCACCATCGCCTCCGGCGTGGTTGCCGCCGCGCCGCCCGATGGCTACACCCTTTATTTCACCGACATTACAACGCATGCGATCAATGCGACCTTGTACAAGAACCTGCGCTACGACACGGTGCGCGACTTCACCGACATCGCCATGGTGGCGGGCGCGCCGCTGGTGTTGGTCGTTCCATCTAAATTCCCCGCCGATACGCTGCAGGCGTTCATCGACTATGCCAAAAGCAAACCGGGCGAATTGAATTACGCGTCTTCCGGCAATGGAACCATCCTGCATCTGGCCGCCGAAGCCCTGAAAAGCGCAGCCGGCATCAAGCTGACCCACGTGCCATACAAAGGCAGCACGGAAGCCATCATGGCCACGCTCAGCGGACAAACCTCGGTCAATTTCGCGCCCATCGCCCCCGTCGTGGAACATTTGAAGGCGGGAAGCTTGAAAACACTGGGCGTTACGTCCGCAAGCAAGAACGCCGCGTTGCCTGACACCGATCCGATAGCGAAAACCATCCCGTCATTTGAAATCATCCTTTACTCCGGAATACTCGGCCCCGCCAATATGCCCAAGGACATCGTGGACCGGATCAACACCGCCATCGCCCAGAACATGAACGACGCGGATACGAAAAAGCTTTACGCCAACATCGGCGCGGACCGCATCACCATGTCGCCGTCCGAATTCAGAAGCCTTTTTGCCGACCTGACGAAAACCATGGGACGCTTGGTCGAGCAATCCGGCGCTCGGGTGAATTGACAGGCGCAGTATTTCAGCAAACCAGCCACAAACAGGAAGCAAGCACATGAATTCCCACTCTTTCTCGATCGCGAACACAGAAGTTCCGCCCGGAAAACGCGCGTCCGCCATGCTGCATGTGACGCGCACCCTGCGCGGCGACCTGGCCGTGCCGGTCCATGTGATCAATGGCGCCAGCGCGGGGCCGGTATTCGCCGTCCTGTGCAATGTCCATGGCGATGAAGCCATGCCCTTGCTGGCCGCCCTGCGGCTCTATCGGGAAATCGAGGCATCGAAGCTGTCGGGCACGCTGATCCTCTTGCCGGTTTGCAACCCGCTGGCCTTTTCGGATTTCCGCAGGGAAAGCGCCGAGCAGCGCGAAAACACCGATTTGCATCGTTGCTTCCCTGGCAATGCGCGTGGTTCGGTGACCGAAATGATCGCTCGTACACTGGCGGAAAATGTGCTGGACAAGGTGGATGCTTTATGCGACATGCATTCCGGCGGCCAAGGCGGGCGCATACATCAGCGCGCCGACCTGAGCGAAGCCGCCACCGGCGAAGTGCGGGACAAGAGCCTGGAACTATGCCGCGTGTTCGGAACCGGTGTCGTGCACGTCAATAACCTCCCGCCCAGCACAGCCGTCGGCTATCTGAACTCGCGCGGCAAGCCGGCCGCGGGGGTTGAAATAGGCGGCACGTATATGGCCGGGCCCATGACTGAAGAATTCGTGTCGAGGATAGTGCGCGGCCTGACCAATCAAATGAAAAGCCTGGGCATGCTGGAAGGCGCGCCGGAGCTGCCGGCCAAGCAGTATCTTTTTACGCGCAAGGAGCGCAAAGAGGCGAATCCCACCAAGGGCGGCTATGTGATCAGCCATGCCAACGGCATTCAGGATCTGGGGCGCTGGGTCAAGGCCGGAGAAAAACTCGGCTCGGTGGTAGACCCCTATACATTTGAAGAATCGGAAGCCCTGGCCGCGCCCTGCGACGGCGTGCTGTTCTTCAGCCGCATGTCCGGCCCGGCCGAGGCGGGCGCAAAAGGCTATGCCATCGCCGACGCGGCGGGCCTGAAGGAAATTTGATGGAATCAGTCCGCCGGTATAGCGGCGCCAGGCTGGAAGCTTTCTGCAAAGCCGCGCTCGAGGCGCTATCGGTCAAGCCCGGGGATGCCGCCATTGTCGCCAATTGCCTGGTCAGCGCCAATTATCAAGGCATAGATACCCACGGCGTGGCCCGCTTGCCGACTTATATGCGCCGCTTGGCGCAAGGGGCCATCGACCCTGGCGCGACACCGGTCAAGCATGCGGGACGGGGCGCCGTCGCGATCATCGACGGCAAAAACGCCCTGGGCCCCGTGGCCGCCCACGCGGGCATGGAAGAAGCGATCAAGCTCGCCCGCCTGCATGGCGTCGCTTATGTCGGCGTACGCAACAGCAATCATTTTTCCTACGCCGCCCACTACTGTGAACTGGCCGCGGCGCGCGGCCTGATCGGCATTTGCTCTTCGGGCGGCGAACCCACCGTAGCGCCATGGGGCGGCGTACATCCCTTCTTCACCAACAGTCCCCTGGCCCTTGCCGCCCCGACCAGCGCGGCCCCTGTGGTGGTGGACCTTGCCACCAGCGTGAGCTCGCGCGGCAGCATCATGCTCGCCAAGCTGCTCGAGCAACAGATCCCCATGGGATGGGCGCAGGACAAAGCAGGCCGACCCACGACCGACCCCGCCGCCGCGCTGGAAGGATCGGTGCTGCCCATGGGAGGAGCGAAAGGCTACGCCCTCATCGTGGCCCTGGAGATCCTGAACGGTGTCTTGCCGGACGGAGCCATGGCGCCGCATATCGGCTCGCAGGCCGGCCACGACGGCAAGCCCGCCAAGGTGCCGCATTTCTTCATGGCGATAGACCCGGCGGCATTGATGCCTTACGACCACTACATCGCCCGGATAGACGCTCTGATCGCCGCATTGAAAAGCGCGCCTCAGACCGATCCGGACTCGCCCATCAGGCTGCCCGGCGAACGGAGGCGGCGGATCGAGTCCGACCGCAAGGCGAACGGCATCCCGATTCCACCGGGCGTATTGAACGAGCTGAAAACCGCGGCGGAGCAATACAGCCCTTCCTGCAAGGAGATATTATGAAGCCGATCATGGCCTACAGACGCCCCGACGGCCGGCGCGGCATCCGGAACTTCATCGCGGTCATAGGCGCGACGGACGCGGCCAACCCCGTCGTTCGCCGCTTGGCGGCCGCCGTTCCCGATTGCGTCCCCATCACGCCCTTATATGGACGCGGCCAGTTGGGCGCCGATCTGGAGCAGTCCGTCCGGACCATGGTGGGGCTGGGCAGCCATCCCAATGTTTATGCCACATTGGTGGTCAGCCTGGAGAAAGTCGCCGGCCGCCGCGTGCTCGAAGGCATCGAGGCGCGCGGCACGCGCTGCGCCCAGATGGGGATACAGGAGGAAGGCGGAACGCCGGCCGTCTTTCAAAAGGGCGTCGAATTACTGAAGCAATGGCGGGAGGATGCCATGCGCATGGCCCGCGAGCCGGCGGAGCTGAGGGAATTCGTCTTCGGGCTGGAGTGCGGCGGCTCGGATACAACCTCGGGCCTGGTGGCCAACCCCGCTATCGGCCTGGTGACCGACACGCTGATCGATCAAGGGGGGACCGCGATATTTTCGGAGCCCGTGGAATGCCTGGGCGGAGAATCGTCGCTGGAGGAACGGGCGAAAGACCCCGCCGTCGCGGCCGACATAGACCGCAGCATACGCAAGTACGAAGAGATCGCCAAACAGGCGGGCGTGGACCTGAATAAAACCAATCCCGCGCCGGACAATATACGCGGCGGGCTGACGACCATCGAGGAAAAGTCGCTGGGCGCCATCAGCAAGTCCGGCACGCGGAAGATAGTCGGCGTCCTGCCTTATGGCATGCCGCCTTCGGGGCCGGGCCTGTATTTGATGGACGCGCCGGCCGCGGCCACGGAGAATCTCACCGCGCTCGCCGCGGCGGGCTGCCACCTGATTCTGTTCGCGACCGGAGTCGGCAATTCGATCGGCAACCCGGTCAGTCCAACCACGAAGATTTGCGGCAATCATCGGACATGCGAGACCTTCGCCGCGCATATCGATTTGAATCTGAGCGATGTGCTGGATCAAGGCCTGGCGCTGTCGGATGCCGCCGCGCTGGTGCGCGACCATGCGATCAGCGTGCTGAACGGCCAACCGACCCGTTGCGAAGTCCTGGGCGAAACCGAAGTCGCCATCAGCCGGATAGGGGAATCAGTATGAGCAATCCGAAGACAAAAATCTGGGTGATCAATGAAAAGGACAACGTCGGCACGGTGATAGGAGACGATGCCGCCGGAGGCGCGGAGGCGCCCATCGTCGGCGGCATGCAAGGCAGCCTGAAAGTGACGGGACCAGTGCCTTATGGCCATAAAGTCGCGTTGGCCGACCTGCGCGCCGGCAGCCATGTCATCAAGTATGGAACAGCCATCGGACGCCTGCACGCCGACGTCGCCAAAGGCGGGCACGTGCATACCCAGAATCTGCAGTCCCTGCGCGGCAGGGGGGACTTGGCGTAGCGCACCGGATCACTAGGGGCACATCAGTGCAACGGTCCGCTTTACCTATCTACGATGGCTCAAGTTGAGCACAGGTCAACAACTGGCCAACTTCCTTTAGGTCTGCCGCTTGGTCCAGCATCTCCAGCGCATCGAACAGCGCCGTTGAACGCCCCGCCTCCATGATGCCCTCTGTACAGCCCAGAAACTTCCGGCGGCGTTCCGCCTGTGTCATGGGGTTACGCGTATCGCCCGAAGGTATCAGCACTTTCTGGCTGTATCGCTGGCCGCGCGCGTGGACGATGACCTCCGCAGGCACGGCATCGGCCGACGTGTCAGGCCCCAGGTCGGCCCTGGGATTGAAGCTGATTTTAGGAAGCAAACCGGTTATGCGCGGGTCACGGGTCGATGCGTCTTCAAAATGATGCAGGGAGGTGTCGCCGTGAACAGCCGCAACTGCCAGGCAATACTCCATGCTGAATTTTCCTTCGAGCCCCGTGGTTGGGCGCGAGTACAGCAGCACCTTATGCGCAAACGGACTGGCGTCACAATCGATGCGCTCAATCTCTTCATAGCGCAGGTCATGGCGATTTCTGATCGCAATCAGCGCATCCAGAGCGCAATGCGTGCCGCCACAAGATGGATAGCGCTTCAGTACGATCCCCGGCTCGGTCAATTCCCATGGCTGCCCCAGAGTGGTACGCAGTGCCTCCGCCTGCGGGATACTGCGGGCGTTCATAGTACGCGCCCAGCCGTACTCGCCCTCTAGCGCCAAGGGGCTTGCGGTAAAACCCGCTTCCGCCAGTTCGGCCGAAAACACACCGGCACGCGCAGCATTGCCGGCATGCAAAGGCTTGGTCATGGTACCGAAATTGCGTCGTATGCCGCCTGCCTGCGAGGCCGCGATACCAATGGCTATCGAACATTGCGCCCCGTTCAGGCCCATGATCCGGGCGCAGGCAGCAGCCGCACCTATGACACCTATGCTGGCCGTTGCATGCCAACCGTGCTCGTAGTGCTGAGGATTGACGGCACGGCCCAGCTTGCCGATGACTTCCACCCCAACTGCGTAAGCGAAAATCAGCTCAATACCCGAAACGGCTCGCGCCTGGGCGACAGCCAACGCTGCGGACAACACCGCGACAGAAGGATGGCCATACAAGGTCCAGAGAATATCGTCATAGTCCAACGCATGGGCGGCGGTGCCGTTGGCTTGCGCCGCTACTTGCGCGGCATATCCCCTTCTTGAGCCGATGACTGTTGCATCGCCGGCGCCCCCGCTGGCCGTAGCCACATGCCGGGCAATACGGCCCGCCTCTGTGCCGGCGCCCGCAATGGTGCAGCCCACGCAATCCGAAATCGCGCCCTTGGCGGCAAGTATATCTGCAGCCGCCAGGGAGGATAGAGGGGTTGACGCGATAAAATGACCAAGTGTTTGGCTGACTGTCATAAGGGTGCCTATGATTGAGTGGAGGTCATGTGCGTCAATCTGCCGGCTTCATATTGGCCGCTTTGACCACATCCCCGAAGCGTTGGATATCGCTCTCGATGAGAGCGGAAAACTCGCTCGGCGTTGTCACGAAGGATTCGAGGCCAAACTTGTTCAGTTGCGCCTGCACATCGGGAAGCTGCATGACGGCTCCGATTTCCTTGGACAATTGATCGATGACGGGTTGCGGAGTACCGCCCGGAGCCAGAATACCTGCCCACGTACCAGCCTGAAACGCCGGCATGCCGCTCTCCGCGAAGGTGGGCACGTCTGGCAACGCTGACGCCCGTTCTTTGCCCGATATGGCATAGGCCTTCAGAGAGCCTGCTTTAACGTGCTGGATGACGGCCGTAGGCGAACTGAAATATGCCTGCACATGCCCTCCCAAGGTATCATTCAAGGCAGGCCCGGTTCCCTTGTAAGGGATGACTTGAAGCTTGGTACCGGCTTCGGTATTGAAAGTTTCCGCGGCAAGGTGTGTCAGGCCGCCATTGTCGCCCGCCGCGAAGTTCAGCCCCCTGGGTTTAGACTTGGCCAGCGCAATGAACTCCTGCAAATTGTCCGCCTGCACCTTGGGATGGGCAACCAGCACAAGCTCCAGCTTGTAGAGCGTACTGACCGGAGCGAAATCCTTTAACGTGTCATAAGGCAGCGTGACCTTCATGACCGGATTGATAGCGTGGGTGTTGACGATCATCAGCAAGGTATAGCCGTCGCGGGGCGCCCTAAGCAGATCTTGCGAAGCGATCATGCCATTGGCGCCTGGGCGGTTCTCGATGACAACCGGCTGACCCAGGCGCTGAGTCAATTTCTCACCCAGCAATTGGGCCACCGCCGTCGTGCTGCCGCCGGGCGGGAAAGCCACCAGGAGGTGTATGGGTTTGTGCGGGAACGCGCTTTGTGCGCCCGCCACGGCGGCAAGGCATGAAAATGCAGCGGCGACCGCAATGCGTCGTAATGAGTTGGCAAGCTTCATGTTCGGCTCCTGGCAAACCTACTTGAGTTCTATCTTGGCGTTGACAATGACATCGGTCCACTTTTTCTCTTCCGCCCTCATCAGCTCGGCAAAGCTTTCCAGGGTGCTAGCCACGGGCTCCGTGCCCATGGTTGCATAGCGCTCCCTCAGCTCGGGGTTCTCCATTGCTTTGTTGACTGCCTTGTTCAGTGTGCGCAGCACGGGCTCCGGTGTGCCCTTGGGCGCGACCAGGCCATACCACACGCTCAATTCGTAGCCCCTGACGCCTGATTCTGAAACAGTCGCCATGTCGGGTAATTGTGTGGATCGTTTCTCACCCGTCACGGCTAAAGGCCGCAGCGCCTGATTGGATTTCAGATGCTGAACCGCAGACCCGATGGTATCCATCATCATCGAAACCCGTCCGCCGATGACATCCACCAACGCGGCTGAACTCCCCTTATATGGCACGTGCATGATATCTACCCCCGCCATCGAGTTGAACAGCTCCATGCCCACGTGGTTCACAGACCCGAAGCCGGCGGATCCATAGCTGAGCGAGCCAGGCTTTTCCCTGGCCAGCGCAAGCATTTCCCGCAACGTCGTGGCCGGCACGTTTTTGTTCATTACAAGGACGAAAGGCATGGTTCCGATCAGCCCGACGGGTGCGAAATCCTTGATAGGCTCGAAGGCCAGGTTCTTGTATAAACCCGACGCCATCGCGGTCGCCGTGCTGGCCACATACAGGGTATAGCCATCAGCGGGAGACTGGGCGACCAGGCCCCCTGCCACTGTGCCGCCGGCACCAGGCTTATTTTCGATGACGACGGACCGTTTCAGTTCGGTGGACATCTTGTCGGCGACAAGGCGAGAAAGAATGTCCGTACCCCCGCCCGGCGCAAAGGGAACCACGATGGTGATGGGGCGTTCGGGGAAAGGTCCGGCAGCCGCCAACCCCCCGGAAAGAATGCCAACAGCCGCTGCTAGCGCGCCCGCTTTGAATTTATGCTGCATGCTTGTCTCCTGTCAGGCCGTATATGCTTTGTGGATGGCATTCGTGCCATCTTCAGGTGGCCTGCTATTTATTGGATGAATCAGTGTGTATCGAAAGCGCGCCAAAGGGCGCGGGCGTCAATCTCCTTGTCGAGGCTCAGTACTGTGGACATCAACAGGCTGCGCTGTCCCGGCGCCAGGGCTTTCTCGGCCAAAGCCTGGAACTTGGCCTCGATTTTCTCTTGGCTCATAGCCGCGAATTGCATAGTGCCGGCAGAGTCCGCGCGACGGACATATTCCGTGCGATGTTCAAGAATGGCGCCGTTGTGCAGCACGACCCGTACAACTGAGTCAATACCGTAGGGATTGTGATGATCCAGTTCGGGATCAACACTATGCTTGATGCGGGCTGCCAGTCGTTTGACGGACTCCTGGGCATAGCCTTGGAGCCAATAATCCAGAATGCCGCGGTCCTCGTAGACGGGGCGGACATCATGGATCAGGGCCATGGCGGCGCCATACTCCGAATTGAAGTGGACCTGGGCGTCACTTTCCGGGAATTCGTGCCCTTCGGCCTTCAAGAAGAACGCTGGAGTGCCGATTTCGACCCTGTCGATGTCTTCGACGGAGAAGGCATGCTCGCGCTTGATTTGAGCTATGGAATCCATAATGCCGATCACCTCTGCTCCGACCGGGTAGTACTTCACAGCGGTCCGTCGAAACCCGATGAAATCTTCGCCCAGCCCCTCACGTATGGCGGCAAGGTTGAAGCCGGTTTCGCTGGCAGTCAGTGTGCGGCAGTAACCCCAATCGGGATGCTCAAATGTATCCAGCCTCGAGCGCAGTCCCCTGGATGCCATCAAAGCCGCCAGAACACCCGTCTCTGCACCTCGGCCGCAATGAACCCGCTTTACATCCGACCCCAAACGGGCAAGCATCAATCCTCCGCCTGCCAGGTCGGCCGCGATGACCGCTGCTTGCGCCATCTCCGCCTTATCGCCGCCAAGCAGCATGGAAGCGGCAATCGCAGCCCCCACGGCGCCATGAAATGGCGGAGTGTGCCAGCCTATATCCAGCTCCGGCGAAGGGCCTACGCATTCGGAAAGGCGCACGGTCACTTCATAGCCGGCGACCAATGCCGCGATGAACTCTTGCCCCGAAATGTCGCGCTCGGCCTCGTCCAATGCGGCCAGGCAGGCGGGAACGACGCAGGCACCCGGATGCACATACACACCCAGATCATTGAGCTCGAAGGACTGGGCCAATGTGCCATGGGCCAGTGCGGCCGCAGTAGGGCTGGTTCGCTCCGGGCTTGCAAGCAGCCGGCAGCGACCGCGCCCCATACCGGCAGCCAGTTCCGCAACGCTGAGCGCCGGTCCGACACTGCGGCCAAATAACATGCAGCCGAAATTGTCCAAGAGACGTTGCAGCGCCTGTGCCCGGACATCACCCGGTATCAGGGCAGGCGAATCCCTCAAGGAGCAGGCGAAGTTCGCCAACAGCTCGGCAATGGCGCCTCTCGTGCTCTCCGGCACGCTTTTAGCGTCGGATTGGAGACCGTCCGCGCCCGTGGATTGGAACGTATCGATTTGACTCACAATGCTTCCTCTGAACAATTTCCCGGATGAACGCCGATGGCGCCGCGCTCCCGCAGCGCCGCGATCGTTCCGCTTGAGTATCCAAGCTCCTCCAATACGTCTTCCGTATCGGCTCCGAGCGCGGGGGCGGAGCGGTGCATTTCCATATGGAAGCCGCTGGCCCGGATAGGCAGCTTGGGCAATCGCCCGCTGCGCCCATTGGGCAAAGGCGTCTCCAATAGCTGCCCGGATGCGCGCAGATGGGTCTCTTCAGCCAACTGATCGGGCCTGCGTATGGGGGCGTGCGGTACATTCGCCTCGCCCAGTTTGGACATGGCGGCCTTCCATGTATGCGCACCCAAAACCACACTGATGGACTCATTCAATTCAGGCCGATGCGCCAGGCGGCCGGCGGCCGTGCTGAAGCGCATGTCGGCCCCCAAACCATCCGGGCTGAATGCGGCGCAAAATTGCTTCCAATGGCCATCCGACATGATGCCGATGAAGATGCGTTCGCCATCGGCGGTATTGAACAATTGATAAACGCTGAACCCCATGCGCTTGCCCTGCTGCATCGTTGCCAACGGAACCGAAGGCGCCTGATCGTACTGGGCTGTGGCCATCCATTGCCCGACGAGATAGACCGAGGTTTCGTATAGGCCGGATACGATACGCTGGCCTTTGCCATCGCCCTTTTCACGCTGCCGCAAGGCAGCCATGACCGCAAGCGCGCCGTATGCGGCGGCAGTGATGTCGATGACGGAGGCGCCGGCGCGCACTGGGCTTTCCTGGGAGCCCGTCATGAAAGCCAGGCCACCCGCCATCTGTGCAAGCTCATCCAGCATGGGCCGAGATTCGGAGGGCCCCGGAAGAAAGCCTTTGATCGCCAGCCATATGATGCCCGGATTGGTCTTTGAAACCACGTCGTACCCCAACCCAAGGCGGTCTACGGCTCCATACGCATAATTGTCGATAATGACATCGGCTGTGTCGGCCAACTTCCGGAATACCGCCGCACCGTCGCCTTTCAGATCAAGTGCTACGCTGCGCTTGTTCCGGTTGAGCAACGCAAACATGGCCGACATGGCGCCGGGCATTCCCCGGACCTGGTCACCGCCATTCACCGACTCGATCTTAATGACCTCGGCGCCCATGTCGGCAAAGATCTGCCCGGCTGCGGGGCCGGCCACGATATGCCCGAGTTCAAGCACGCGGATGCCGGCGAAAGGCAAGGCTGTGCTATTTTGCGTTGCTTGCATGCCCGCCCTCCATGATGGATGGCTCGCTCAGGATGCTGGCCAAGACTTTATTGAACTGCTCGGCTTTTTCATACTGCAGCCAATGCCCGGCATCATCGAATATGGTTCTGTTCCTTAGCCCGAGACCATCGGTAACACGTTCCAGGCTGCCGAACTGATCGCGATACAGGACATCCCGCCTTCCCCACAGGCCGTAAGCGGGGCATTGCCAACGCGGCGCAAGGCTAAGCATGATGTCCGTCAAGACTTGCTTGCGGTTTTTCACCCGGTCTCGCGAGGCGCTTCGGGCCTGTATATCGATCGCCAATTCGTCCACGCTATCGGCGCTGTATAGCATGAGTGCGTTCAAGTTTGAACGCAATACTTCACGGCGCTCATCATCATCTTGTGAGCCGCGCATGGATTTGAGTGCCGGCGGCGCACTGAGCAAGCCCAGCGCCGCAACGCTGACCAATACCAGACGTTCCAGTCCGGGCGGATGCCCCGCCGCGATCAAGGCGGCAACCAACCCGCCAAACGAAAAGCCGACCAGGCTGAATGGCTGTCCCCTTAGCAGCTGGATCAGTCCATCCCGAACGAATGGAGCAAGCGTGTCCGCATCCAGCCCATCTCCGGGCAGATCGGAGTCGCCGAAGCCCGGCATATCCGGTGTCCAGACAGTATGTGTCTGCGCCAGCGCCTCGATATTCCGTATCCAGTGCATCCAGCTTCCCGCGCCCCCATGCAGAAGGACTACTGCAGGCCCCTCGCCCCAGCGCCGCCACGTCATCATGGCCTCCGGACCGCAGGCTGTTCTGGTTTTATATGCCAGGCCGTCCAGCCGTTCGATCTCTTGAAAAGCTGCGCTTGTCTTCACGCCCATGCCTCCTCACGCAGATTCGCCGATACGGCAGGCAAGGAAATAGACTTGTCCAGCCTTACCTCGCCCGGCGCATCGAGCAGATATCTTGCGATGCGGGCGCGGTGTTCGTAGGTGGTTCCACAACGAAGGCTCCACGACATTACGCGCCGATACCATAAATTGATGTCGCAGTCGACGATGAAGCCCAGGCCGCCGTGCATTTGCTGAGCGGCCCGGCAAACCATTACGCATTGCCCGTTGGCAAACGATTTGGCTTGCGATATCTCCGCCTGGGCGGGAAGGCCCTGATCCAGCCGCCATAGCGCCTCCCGGGATAGAAGCTGCACGCCGTCGACAGCATTGAGCATATCCGCCGCCATGTGCTGCATCGCCTGAAAGGCGCCGATAGGCTGGCCAAAAGCCTCGCGCTGGTTGACGTAGTCGACGGCAAGCTCCATGGCGCGCCGTGCCGCTCCCTGCATTTGAGAAGCGAGAAGCACAGCCGCGTAGTCCATGAGATCGTCGACCGCCTGCTCGCCCGCCCCAGGCTTTCCCACCACATTGGCGGCAGGTACGCGCACGTGATCGAAGTTGATGGCGCATTCATCGCCCCGGTCTGCCGGCCGCAGACGTTCAACACTCAAGCCCGGCGCCGAGGTGTCGACCAGCACGATGGACAATTGATTTTCAGCGTCGCGGAAAGCCACGAGACACTTGTCTGATACTCCAAAATTGTCCACAAAATATTTATGGCCGGTCAGGACGATATCGTTTCCTTCCCGTTTACCCTGAAGACGTATGGCCTCTGCATCCCAGGCCCCTGATGCCTCGGCGATGGCAAAGCTGAGGATCAATTGTCCGCTGCCTGCTTTGGCAAGCAGGTCGCGCTGCATGGCATTACCATGCCGTGCCAGGATCAGCGCACTCGCCATGGTCGAGTGCACGGGCAGGGGGGCCATGCTGCGTCCAAGCTCCTCCAGCACCAGCCCGAGATAAGCAACAGGCAGCGCCTGCCCGCCCTGCTCCTCCGGCAAGCAGAGCGTCAACCAGCCCAGCGCGGCGAATCTTTCCCACAAGGGTCGCGAAAACCCGCTGTAATCATTCTCCAGCTCGCGTATCAGCGAAGGCGGGCACTCCGCGTTAAGGAACTGGGCGACCGCTACCTGGATTTCGGCTTCCTGGGCGTTGAGTAATACATTCATTGATAGCTTCCCTGAAACATTCCGGAGCGCCGTTATCGGCCGGCGCGCGGCATGGCCAGCGCCTTTCGGGCCACTTGATCCCGCATGACCTGCACGCTGCCGTGATTGACTGTCGACTGGAAGGCGCCCAACATGTTGTGGGCGAACACCCCTTCCTCTATGGCATGGGGCGAGCCGTTCATGAGTTGCGCATATGGCCCGAGGATCTGACTGATGGCTTCAGTCGCGCGCACGCCGTGCTCCGGCGCCCACACCTTTTCGGCCGAGCCCTCGTAGGTGAAGTTGCCGCCGTTTTCTTCGATGGACAAACTACGCATGGTCATCAATCGGCAAACCTGCCCTTCCGTCCACAGCTCCGCGAGCTTGTCGCGCACTGCTGGATCATTGCGCTTTTCGGCCAAGCGCCCTTCTGCCTTTTTCAAGACATTCACGATGTCCTCATCGCGCATCACGGAAATCAGGTAGCGGCGCGCGCCGACACGATCCAGGTTCAGGCCCCGCTGGGCAACGCGCCAGCCGTCGCCTTCCTCGCCCAGCAGGCAGGAAGCGGGGACAACGACGTTATCGAAGAAAACCTCATTGGTGCGGGGCTCCGCGTAAGTAGCCGTAGCCGGCGCGCGAGGCTCATGCTGAATGGTCCACAAGGGCCTGACGGTAATCCCGGGGGTGTCCATGGGCACCAGTAAAACGGACAGGCCGGCATGCCGGGTCGAAGCAGGGTCCGTCCGGGCCATTAGAAATATATGGGTGGAATTCTGTGCGTTCGTCGTGAAGATCTTCTGGCCGTTTATGACGTATGTATCGCCATGGCGAGTAGCGCGGCAGCGTATGCCGGCCAGATCCGTCCCACAATGAGGCTCGCTATAGCCCTGGCAAAAAACAATGTCGAACTTGATTGTTCCAGGGATGAAGGCCTTTCTCTGGGCTTCGTTACCCGATGCGAGGATGGCGGGGGCGCCTGTGCCACCGCCTCCTACCCCAAGTCCCGCCGCCCGATGGAATTCTTCCTCGACAATGAACTGCCCGATGCGGCTTTTCCCTTGACCACCATACTTCTCCGGCCAGCTTACCCCTGTCCAACCCCGTGCATGAATCATATCCAGGAATGCCCTGGCCTTCGATGTATAGCCTTCGCCGACTACCGCTTCCTGTAAATCCCGTCTGATTTCCTCTGTTAAGTGCTCTTTGATGAACGCCTGGATGGAAGCACGCAGCGCTTCGTCCTCGGCGGAAAACCCAAAGTCCATGACCTGTCACTCCGTCGAATGCGGCATAGTTGTGCCTACGCCGGCATGTGATTACGATGAACCCATTGTCTGATAAAATTATCGATAATGCAATCGATAATTTTGCAAGACGAAATCTGGGACTATGCCTACAATGCGAAGTCACGTAAAACATGCTTAATATGGACGAAAGATTCGACGCCCCCTCTGCCGATAAGCGTGCTGGCTGGAAAGCGATTGCTGAAGCCCTCGAGCTGGACATCATCATCGGCCGCCTGCATTTTCGCGAGCATTTGATCGAGGACGAAGTGATGAAACGCTTCAATGCATCTCGCTATGCGGTGCGGCGCGCGTTTGATGAAATGCATATGCAGGGTCTGGTGGTGCGGAATGAGAACCGCGGCGTACATATACGCGGCTTCACCGCCAAGGAAATCTCGGACTTGATCGGCGTCCGGGAAGTCCTGGAGACCGCCGCGGCACGACAAATACAGATGCCGGTGCCGAGCGGAATCATTGAGCGCTTACGCGCCATTCAACAGCAACACGATATCGCAGGCGAGGAAGGCGATTACTATCGGCTCTTCACGCTGAACAATGATTTTCACGGCACGCTATATAGCGCTTGTGGCAACGATGAGCTCGCCAAAGCCATTGCCAGCTATTCCATACAACTTCAGCCTATACGCATGCGCTTTGTGCATGATGAAAAAAGAAGAAAGGAAACTGCAGCCGAACACTGGGCGATGATCGAGGCGATCGAAGCGCAGGACAGCGACGCCCTTGTGCGCATCTGTTCAAAGCACATCTCACTGTCCAAAGTGCTTTATCTGCGCGAGCCCGTAGGCGCCACATCGGCGTGATAAGTCAGGCGCGGCGGGATATAGGCCTTCACTTCTGCTCGTCTGGTGAGGTCCGGCACGACCCGCCGGGGTGGAGTCCAAAGAACGGATTGCCACTTGCGGAGAATACCAGTCAGCCCCCTATTCAAAAGCCGTCTGTTGCAAGCTTATAAGTTATCGGCCAGCCAATCCGCGACGATGTTCGCTCCCACCTGGCGGTTGTCTTCCTGGCAGTGCTCGCTGCCCCCTTCGAAAGCCGTCAGCACCCTGAGCTGCTTGTTGCGCGAGCCGACGGTTTCGTATAGACGCTGGGCGAACTCCAGCGGTACGATGCTGTCGTTTTCGCCGTGTATGCAGAAGAAGGGGCATTCGATTTTTTCGGCGACGCCGCGCAGGTTGTATTGCTCCAGTTTTTTCATGCTGGCGTCCATGTCGGGCATGCCCAGCACCCATGGCAACTGGAAGCCGGGCGCCGAAAGCTTGGTGCCGCCCGCTTCCATGATCTTTCTGCGCCTTACCCAGGATTCGTGATAGTCGAAATGGCCGCCCCAGGCGACGCAGGCGGCGAAGCGCTTATCCATGGCGGCCGCGCGCGGCGCGTAATATCCGCCCATGGAAAAGCCCATGACCGCCACTCGCTGCGGGTCGACTTCCCGGCGGCCGGCCAGGTAATCGTATGCCGCGCCGGCGGGCGCTTCGTAGTCGTACCGGCTCGGAATCCCTTGCAGCCTGAGGGCTTCGCCCTGCCCCGGGCCGTCGATGGCCAACACGTGAATGCCGCGCTTGGCGATTTCCACGCCGCCGAATAAAACGCTCATTTCCTTGGCGTTGTCCAGGCCATCGAACATGACCACGGTGGGCGCGGGCCCGGACACATTGGCCTTCAGGAACCAGGCGGGCAAGGTAGTGCCTTCATAAGGCAAGTCGACGCGCTCGATTTCAGGGTAGCGCCGGGCTATGCCTTTGCCGAAGCAACGCAGGCAATCCCGGTAGGTTTGCCATTTGCGTTCCGATGGGGCGATGAAGCGCTCCCCGCAGAAGTAATAGATGGCCGCGCGCAGGTAGTACGCCCCCGCCGTCAGCTTGTGGCCGAGGTTTTCTTCCTGGTCGCCGAATTTTTCGATGCGTTGCGCCATGGCGGTCCATTCGGACCACCAGCGTTCGTTGTCTCCTTCGTGGCCGCGCAGCTTCTGGCCGATCTGGTCGATTTCGCTGATGGATGCCGCCCCCCATGCCGCCATTTCGATGCCGAACATCATGCCTTGCGACCACATGTGGTTGTCGGGGAAATACTCAAACCAATGACTCATCTCTACATCCCTTATGGTTTAACCGCCGCGGCCAATGGCTGCGGCTTTCTTTTGCCGAACAGAGCGCCAGCCCTGAAAAGCTCGTCCTCTTTGTCTTAACCCGGCTTGTTGCGGCCTGAAAGGCCGGGCATGCCCCACCTGCCTTTCAATGCGGTGGCATGCCCGGCATCAGCCTGGATAGAATTCCAGGGCGGTCTGGTCGATGCGGAAAACATCCGCCAGCCAGTCCAGCATCAGTTCCTGCCCGAGCGTGGGATTATCGTGCTGGCAATGCTCGGCCCCCGTCTCTTCCGAGCTGGTCAGGCGCAAGGTGGCGTCTATGCCGTGCTGTTTGGCATAGTCATAGAGCTTGGTGACGGTTTCGACGCCCAGCACATCATGCCCGCCGTGCAGTATCAAATAAGGGCATTTCATGTTTTCCAGCACGCCCTCCAGCTTGAAGGGTTTGGCGATTTCCGCGGCTTCGGCCATGGTCCGCGCCCCGAAAACCCATTTGATGTGGCCCGCAAGCCCATGCGATTCGTCGCGCGCCTTCCAACGCTCGTGCACGTCCCACATGGCGCCGTGCGAAATGCATGCCGCAAGACGCGGTTCCATGGCCCCCGCCCTGGCCGCGTAATAGCCGCCGAGGCTGGAGCCGCTGACGGCGATGCGGGAGGGATCGACATCCGGGCGCTGTTCCAGCCAATCTATGCATTTGCCGATGGGGACTTCGTAGTCGTAGCGGGTGGGCAGCTTATGCCGGCGCAAGGTACCGCCCTGGCCCGGCCCGTCCACCAGCAGCACCGAGATGCCGCGCTGCACGGCGCCGCGGCCAGTCATGAACCACAGCTCGTCCTTATAGGAATCCAGCCCGCCTACGGATATCAACACCGGCTGGCGCGGACCGCCGTTCGCGGAACGGATGAAGTAGGCAGGCATGGGCTTGCCGGGTTCGTAGGGGATCTCGACCACTTCCGCGGGTGGCGTCATCCGCGTGAAGCAGTTGCGCGATGCCTCTTCGGCGCGCGTATAGGCATCGAGGCGGCGCGGGTCGTCGGCCGCCAGCCAGAATTCGGCTTCCCTGTAGTAGTTGGCGGCCCTGAGCCAGCAGTTCATGGCGGTCCGGACATGCTTGCGCTCGATGGCTTCGGCCGCCCTGGCGGCGTTGCGATCGGCTATGCGCTTCCATTCCGTGTACCAGCTTTCGAAGTCCCCCGGCACGATCCGGCTGCCGGCCTGGAACACTTCGCTGACCGCGCCGCCGCCTTCCTGGGTTTCGCCGAGTCCTCGCCGGAACTGATAAGACATCCAGAAGTCGTCCGGCCAATGATGCCAGCCGAAGGGCTCGTAGCGGGGAGCCTGCGGGCGCGAGTCTTGCATGGCTGAGTCCTCCTTTATTTGATGCTGCCTTCCAGCCCCAGGCTGCGGATGATATCGCCCCATTTCTTGTAGTCCGCTTCCCATGCCTGCCCGAATTGCGCAGGCGTCCCCGGAGCGCTGTCCAGCCCCAAGGTTTTCGCCTGTTCGATGATGCCCGGATCTTTCATGGCCTTGTTGACCGCCTGGTTCAGCCTGTCGATGGCGGCCGCCGGCGTGCCTTTGCGGGCGAAAAGACCGAACCAGCCCAACGCCTCGTAGCCCGGTATGGTTTCACCCACTGTGGGAATATCGGGCGCGGTCGGCGCGCGCTCGCGGCCCGTGACGGCGATGGCGTGCAAGCGGCCGTCTTTGACCAAAGGATACAGCCCGGAAAAACCGAAGATGGTCATTTCGACCCGGCCGGCGATCACGTCCGGGATGATCTGGCCGCTGCCCTTGTAGGGAATCAAGGTGTAGTCGAAGCCGGCCTTTTGCTTCAGCAGTTCCAGGGTCAGGTGCGGAAACCCGCCCGTGCCATTGGCGGCGGCCCTGACCTTGCCCGGGTTCTTCTTGGAATAATCGATCAGCTCGCGCAAGGTCTTGGGAGGGAAGTCCTTGTTGGTCACGAACATCATGTAGTTGGTGTAGGCCATCGCCACGGGCACGAACTCCTTCCTGACTTCGAAGGGCCACCGATTCACATTGGGCGCGACCGCCATGCTGCCCATCTGTCCCATGACGAGCGTATAGCCGTCCGGCGCCGCCTGCAAGGCCGCCTGCAGGCCGACCAGGCCCGACGCGCCCGGCTTGTTCTCGACGACGATGGGCTGCCCGAGATCCTCGGACATCTTTTGGCCCAGGGACCGGGCGATGACGTCAGCCAGATCCCCGGCGGGATAAGGAACGATGATCTGTATCGCCTTGCTGGGGTAATTCTGCGCCAGCGCGGCAGGCGACCATGCGAGGGATGAGACCAGGGAAATCGCAGCGACTAGCGCTTTAGCCATATTGCTCATGATGATGCCTCCGAACGCAAACCATTCAGGATGCCATCGCCCGTGTCTGGATATTGTTGTTCGGTGCTCCGGCTCTGCCATCTCCGCTTATCCTAGCATCGCATGGGGAGTCCGGCGAAAAGGGCATTGTTTTTTCCCCATAAATGAGAAAAACTAGGGTAAGCCTTATACCCGCTCAACGCCCGCTGCGGGATCGCCGATAAGGCGCGCGATTGCGCAGGCCTTCGAGCATTCCGGTCGGCCATGGAGGTCGACCATGGTCATGGATATAAAGAGGTGAAAAAGTGTCGGCTCCCGCAAAAACCGTCGCCAAGGCCGTAGAGCTTCTTCGGTTCGTCGCATCCAGCAAAGCCCGCAACCTCCGGCTGGTGGATATCGCGCAGATGACCTCGCTCGACAAGTCCACCACACACCGGCTGCTACAGCGCCTGGAACGCGAACGCATGCTGGTGCGCGACCCCTGGCAGCGAGGCTACCGGCTGGGTCCCTTGCTCTATGAACTGGGGCTGGCGGCCCTGCCCCCGACCAATTTGCGCGAGCTTTCCGAGCCGGCGCTGCAGCGGCTGGCGCAGACGACGGGCGACATGGCTTTTCTGCTGGTGCGCAGCGGCTATGAAACCGTGTGCCTGAACCGTATCGCCGGCAGTTTTGAAATCCAGACCATGACCCGCAGCATCGGCGACCGGCACCCCTTGGGCATCGGCGCCGGAGGGCTGGCTTTGCTTGCCGCGCTGAACGATAACGAAATGCGGCTGGCGCTCAAAGCCATCGCTTCGCAGTTGCCGCGATACCAGCTGACGGAGGCCGAACTGCGGGATCGCGTTCAGATGGCGCGCGAACAAGGCCGCGCCGTGGACGAGGGCGCCAGCGCATCCGGCATCACCGCCATAGGCCGGGCCATACGCAGCCCGGGCGGCAACCCTTTTGCCGCCGTCTTCGTAGCGTCCATCAGCAGCCGCATGATGGATAGGCGGCTGGCCTACGTCGACAGGCAGATAGCCGCATGCGTGCAAGAAATCGAGCGCTGCCTGGCGGTGGCCTGATGGCGCCGCGCTGCAAAAAAAACGGCGGACCGCTGATGCCCGCAACGGCAGGAGCGGACCTCAGGTGTCTTTCACGGCTTCGAGCTCGAAGCCGCCGTCGTCCAGTTCGGACAGGATGAAGCGGCCGCGGGCGCCGTCGTTGTTGATGCAGTCGCGCAAGAATGCCAGGGCTGCTGAACACTGGTACTGAATGATTTCCAGCGGTACGAAAATCCTGTTGTCGGATCCTAGAAAAAGCTCACATCCGTTCTCTTTATCGAGGTAGGCTGTAACTTTTCCACCGGCTGCCTTATTCAACTGCTGAGCAAACTTGCTGTATTCCACCGTGCGTACCTTGCTATCATTAACAGATACCAGTTCTTTTTCGTAGAACCCCGACCTTATGCGTGAACCGCATGGGTAGCGCAGCATACCAAGGAAAAATGCATTTTCCAAGGTATCCATGCCTCATAGCGACTAGTACTTTTGTACTAGCCATCGCCGGCCTGATTAAGCCGACAGAGGTAAACAAAGGGGGCCTGGCAGGTCGGGCGCAATGCAGCCCCCCACAGCCCGAAGCCGCGAGTCTGCCTGCACAGCCGGCGCAGCATTCGGGCCGGGCTTTGAAGAACGGCTACAACAGGAGGCGCGTATGGCTGGAAAGATGGCGATTCCCGATAAGTACCATCAAAAGCTGCAGGAGATCATCTCCGGCTCCAACGAGGGAATAATCTTGCTCAAGGCGGGCCGCGGCATCGTTTGGGCCAACCCAGCGGCGCTTGCCATGCATGGCGCGAGCCGGCTCAGCGAGCTGGGCGCCACGGGGCCCGAATACAGAAAAAGATACGTACTTGCATACCGCAACCATCGTCTGCTGACCGCCAGGCAGTATCCGATCGAACGCCTGCTGGCGAAAGAAAAATTTTCCGGTGTCGTGGTGCGAGTCACGCGGCGCGGCCGGGACGACGGATTCTGCCGCTACCATGCGGTGCGCGGCCTTCCGCTCTTCGACGAAGCCGGAAAACTGGACATGGCGGCGCTGGTCATTCAGGATGTCACCGAGGGGATCGAAGCCGAGCAGCGTTTCGAACAAGCATTCGAAGCCAATCCCGCTCCCGCGCTGATATGCCGGCTGTCCGACTTGCGTTTTGTGAAGGTGAACAGCGGTTTCCAGAAGATGACGGCCTATCGCGCCAGCGACGTGCTCGGGCGCTCCATCTATGAACTGGACGTGCTGGAAGACGCCCGCGACAGGGACGAGGCCATCGCCAATCTGAAGCAAGGCACGACCATCGCCCAGACCGAGGCTCGGCTGCGGGTGGCCGGGGGCGATCATAAATGGGTCATCACCGCCGGCCAGCCCATAGAGATGTGCAAGGAAGCATGCATGCTGTTCACCTTCATCGATCTGGACGCCATGAAGAAGACCGAAAATGCGCTGCGGGAGTCGGAAGAGCGATTCTCGACAGCCTTCAGACTCGCGCCGGTGCCCATGATGGTCAGTTCTTCGAAGCCGGCCTGCGTGCTGGATGTGAACGAGGCATTCCTGCATGCGACGGCCCATGCGCGGCACGATATCGTCGGCCAGCCGCCGGCCAAACTGGAACTGTGGGCGCATGCGCAGGAATATCGGAAGCTCGAGGCGGCGCTGCGCCAGACGGGCAGCGTCCGGGATTTTCCGCTGCGGCTGCGCTGCAAGGACAGCACCACCCTCGACTGCCTGGCCTCGGCCGAGACCGTAACCATACAAGATGAACAATGCGTGCTTTGCGTCATCCAGGACGTCACCGAACGCAAGCGGACGGAGGTGGAACTCATGGCCGCCATCGATAACGTTCTAAAAGACGCATCCTGGTTCAGCCGATCCATCATCGAAAAGCTGGCCCAGCTGCGGCAGCCGCAAGGGCCGAACGCCAAGGCCGGTGAATTGGCCGATCTGACCACGCGCGAAAAAGAAGTACTGGGCCTGGTATGCCAGGGCCTGGGCGACCCGGAGATCGCCTCCACCCTGGGCGTATCCCGCAATACCGTGCGCAACCACCTGGCGGCCATCTATGCGAAGGTGGGAGTGCACAAGCGCAGCGCCGTCATTGTATGGGCGCGCGAGCGCGGCGTCGTTGCTTATGACAAGCCGCTCAGCCGCCGCAAAGGGTCTTGACGATAGTACTGTTTCAAGAGGCCATACCATTCGGGCAGCAAGCGCGCGAGCGGCTCGGGATGCACGAAGAAGGCCTCGGAGCTGACGGCGAAGAATTCGGCTTCGTCCGTCGCCGCGTAGGGGTCCAGCGGCAGCGCATCGTACCAGGGCGAGGCCTCTTCGGACTCGGGGTCGACGTCGGGCGGGATAGCGTCTTCGACGGCGTCCAGCGCATCATTGAAGCGATTGAATGATTCATCCAGCACCCGGCGCCACAGCCTGGGCGGGATGTCGGGGTGCATGGAGAGATTGGGCATGCCGTCCGCCCCGCTTCCGTACAAATCCAGCTTGTGCGCAAATTCGTGGATGACCACATTCATGCCCGGCTCGCCGCGGGCCGCATCGTCCCAGGAAAGAATGACGGGCCCGCCTTCCCAGGCCTCGCCGGAAGCTTCCTGCACGTATTCGTGGACGACGCCGCTTTCGTCGACGTCGCTGCGCGGAATCAGGAAGCCGCCGGGATACAGGATGATCTCGGTCCAGCCCTCGTACAAGGCGGTGTCCAGCTGCAAGATGGGCAAGGCGGCCTGCACCGCGATGGACAGCATGATGTCATCGGTGACTTCCTGGCCGCGCGCGCCGCTGAAGGTCTTGCTGGCCAGCAGCCAGGCGGCGCGGCGGCGCAAGGCCTCGTCTTCCTTGGCCGACAAGCCGGCCAGGAAAGCATGCCCGCTTATCGCCGACTTCCAGGCGTCCGCAGTAATGAAATCGAGCTCGCGGGCGACTTGGCGTTGCGTGGCGCCGCGGCCTGCCAACCATCTGAACATGATCTTTATCCGCTGGGTGGAGCGTCTGGAATGCTAGCACGTGCCGGCGGCATGTAGCGTGGCCGCCATGGACACATTCTATATATAATGCTTGCCTTACGAAACATATCGCCGGGGCATGCCGTGCACACTGTGATCCGCACCTCTCTCGTCCTTCGCCTGCTGCTCGCAGGCGGCGTAGCGGCCTTGCTTTCCGCCTGCGCCAGTATGTCACCCGCTGAATGCCGCAGCGCCGACTGGAAGGAAGTAGGCTGGCAGGACGGGCGGCAAGGCAGGCCCCGCGCCTATTTGGAAGAACACCGCGAAGCCTGCGGCAAGGTCGGCATAACGCCTGACTCCGCTCTGTACATGGAGGGGCGCGCAAGCGGCATCCAGGCCTATTGCACGCCCGACAATGGCCGCAGCGAAGGCCGCCGCGGCCGCTCTTACGGCAAGGTATGCCCGCCCGAGCTGGAAGCCGGTTTCCTGGAAGCCCATAGGGCCGGCTACCGGGTTTACGAGGCCGAGCAGCGCGTAAACAACCTGTCATCCCAACAGCAAGCCAAGCAATCGCGCCTGGATAAAGCCAGCAACGATGATGAACGCCGCCGGCTGCGCAACGAATTGCGGGATCTGGATACCAGCCTGCGACAGGCGCGCAATGATCTCTACTACGCCGAGCGCCAATTACGCAAATAGCATCCGGCGCGGCCTGCCCTCCTGGACGCGTGCATAGACGCCATTCACGATCGAGGCGCGAAGCTGGGCTCAAGGAACGGATTTCGGCTCCGTCCGGGCGCGCTATACTGAAACGGAGCTCGGCCGCGGCGCCGGCGCTACCCTACGTCCCCTAATAGAATAGATCGTCTCGGCGCCTCTTATGTGGATGCAAAAAGAAATATGGCTGGCAGCCCGGCCTCGGGGCTTCCATCTGGTCACCGATGAAATCCTGCGCCAGTGCCCGGAGCTGCGGTCCATGCGCGTCGGGCTGCTGCATGTGTTCATTCAGCACACCTCCGCCTCGCTGACCATCAACGAAAACGCGGACCCCGGCGTGCGCAGCGATTTCGAGCGATATTTCAACCGCATCGCGCCGGAAAGCGCCGACTATTTCGAGCACATCCAGGAAGGGCCCGACGACATGCCCGCCCATCTGAAGGCCAGCCTGCTTGGCAACAGCTTGTGCATTCCGGTCACGGACGGCCGCCTCAATCTGGGCGTGTGGCAAGGCATATATCTGTGCGAGCATCGCGACCATGCCGGTAGACGAAAGCTGGTGGTGACCGCCCAGGGCGACTGAGGCGGGTTTCTGCGGCCGCGGCATGCGCAAGGCACAGGCCGGCCGCGGCCAGCTGCTTGGCGCGCCAGGGATGCGCGGGTGCTGATTGATTACATCCGGAAAAACAGCGCCCCACGCTTCGGGGCACGGCGTTTGCTGGCCAAAGTCTCCCTGGAGACAAAGGAGCACGATATGTCAGCAAAGAAAACTTCGCCGTCTATCGCCAATTGGCCGGAAGATGCGCAAGAGGCGGCGCAGCTCGTTGTGGATCAGTACGGAGAGCCGGACGAGGTGACGGATACGCAGGTCACCTGGCATCGCCCCGGCCCCTGGAAACGCATCACGGCCTTCCGCAAAGTCCATGAGCATAATTTCCCCGCGCCCCATTATGATTCCGTGGAATCCGTGATCGATTACCGCTTTCCCGCGGATCTGGCCAGCGAGTTGTGCAGTTTCGACGGCAGTGTAGTCATCAACCGCACCGCGGGGGAGGTGTCCGCGCGCTGCCATGACGAGCAGGCCAACTTCCTCGCCTTGAATCTGATGCACGACATCGCCACCAAGATAAAAACCGTTGACCAGGCGCGCGACTACTACGCCAAGGAATTCGCCGACTACCGGCGCAAGAAGCCTACGCCCTATATGGAAAAGCTGAGGTTTTCGCCTGGTGACGGCGATACCGCGGACCCCGATAGACGCTTATTGTCCGACGAGGATTTGCGCAAGGCGGTGGAAGAAGGAAAACACGCCTCGCCTCGCTAGCGCCCGTCACCGCTAAAAGGGCATGCGCATGAGTACGCGGAGTTGTCCAATCCAGGCGCGAAGCGCCGTCGTGGCGGGCCGCGGCGAGCATACGGAACGAAGGAGCGGGCGCTACGGCCGAGGAGCACAACAATATGAAAGACATAGCAGCGGTCGCTGAATTCATGCGGACCAGATCTTTGCTGCTGGTGACCGCCGAATCCTGTACTGCGGGACTGATAGCCGCGACGCTCGCGGATGTTCCCGGGGCGGGGCAGTCGCTGGATTGCGCCTTCGTAGTTTATTCGCCCTATGCGAAAGAACATTGCCTGCGCGTCAAGCCGGAAACGATCGAGCGCTATAGCCTGACCAGCGAAGAAGTCGCGCGGGAAATGGCGGTGGGAGCGCTCGGGCGCAGCCGCGCCAATGTGGCAGTGTCCAATACCGGCGTGGCCGACGATACGGACAAGAACGTTCCACCGGGCACGCAGTGTTTCGCCTGGGCTTTCTCGCTGGACGAAGCCGCCGGCGGCGAGCCGGTCGTTTTCAGCGAAACGCGGCGTTTTGCGGGCAATCGCAATGAAATCCGCGAAGCCAGCGCCAGGTATGCATTGCAGCGGCTGCCCGACCTGTACGAAGAGGCCCGCGGTCAATCCGCGAGCAGCACGTAGACGCCCTGAGTCAAATACACCACGCCGATTATCATCACCAGCCCCTGGGTCCAGCGGCGGAACTGGGTGTCGGTAAGCCTTTCCAATACGAATTTGCTCAGGCTGGTGCCGGCGATGGCCATGAAGACCGCCATGCCCATCACTATGGCTTCCACCTCGCCGGAAGTGCTTGCCATGCGGGTGAAATAAATCAGTTTGGCGAAGTGGGAAACAGTCTGGCAAGCCGCTTTGGTGGCGACGACCGACCGGCGGTCCATATCGCTGCGGACGAAGAAAACATCCAGCAAGGGGCCGGATACGCCGGCGATGAACTGCATGGAGGTATTCAGGAAGCCGCAGGCTTCCGAACCGAAGCGGCTGGTCGCCTGGGGAACGAACTTCGCCGGAATCAGGACAGCCAGGAAAGGAATGACGCCCAGCGTGAGCAGGACCAGGGCGCGATCGGGGACAAAGCCGATAAAAGAAAAAAGCAGGCCCGCCACGAGCAGTCCCGCGACATAGCGAAAAAAAATCGAGAAATCGATATTGCGGCGCCACAACAAAGCGCGCCACCCATTGGACGTCATTTGAGCCGTACCGTGCAGCACCATGGCCGTCGATACCGGCACCACGGCTATCAATACGCCCATCAGCACCATGCCGCCGGCCATGCCGAATACGCCGGACAGGAAAGAGGTGCCCAAAACAGATACTGCCAATAAAGCGAGAAGGCCTGTTTGCACGTTGCGAGGACGCTGTAGAGAAGGGAATCGGGGAGAAGGCATGATTATAGGCCCGCGGCGCCATGCCGGTCCTTCCGCCCCGCCTACCCCGGCTCGGGCGGCGGGCGGCCTATCCACGGGAGTGGCTTCCGCGCCACGCATGACCCGGCATCGAAGGAAACAACGCGGCCGTTGATCAGCATCAATACGGCAATAGAATAACCATGTTCTTATTGTGGTAATACTTCACGCAAGGGAATCATCATGCACAAATCACTGACCGCCGCTCTCTGTACCGCCTTGGCGCTGGCCACCCCGGCTTTCGCCGCCGAGCCTGATTCAGCCGAATTGCGCGCCACCGCCGCCCGGCTCTTCCAGCCCATACCTGAAATGCAGGTCCTTGTGGAGAAGAAGGGTTTCACCCCCGATCAGATCGAACTGGGCAAATGGCTGTTCTTCGAACCTCGGCTGTCGAAGAGCCATATCATCAGCTGCAACACCTGCCATAGCGTAGGCACCGGTGGTTCGGACAACATTCCCACTTCCATCGGCCACGGCTGGCAAAGCGGGCCGCGCAACTCGCCGACGGTGTTGAACGCGGTATTCAATATTGCGCAGTTCTGGGACGGCCGCGCCGCCGACTTGAAGGAACAGGCCAAAGGCCCGGTGCAGGCCAGCGTCGAAATGAACGCCACGCCGCAGCACGTCGAGGATACTCTACGCAGCATTCCGGAATACGTGGAATTCTTCGCTAAAGCCTTCCCCGGCAAGAAGGACCCGGTCTCTTTCGACAACATGGCCGCCGCCATCGAAGCCTTCGAGACCACCCTGGTGACGCCGAATTCGCGCTTCGACCAATATCTGGCCGGCAAGGATACTCTCAACGGACAAGAGCTCAAAGGGTTGAGCCTGTTCATCAACAAGGGCTGCGTGGCCTGCCACTCTGGCATCAACGTGGGCGGCCAGGGCTACTTCCCGTTCGGCGTCATCAAAAGGCCGGGCGCGGAAATCCTTCCGCCCAACGACAAGGGCCGCTTCACGGTAACCAACACCGCCAGCGACGAATATGTGTTCCGGGCCGGCCCCTTGCGCAATATCGCCCTGACGGCGCCGTATTTCCACAGCGGCGAAGTATGGGATCTGGAGCAGGCGGTGGCCATCATGGGGTCCAGCCAGTTGGGGCATGAACTGAACAGCGAGGAAGTAAAAGCCATCACTCAGTTCCTGCACACACTGACCGGCGAGCAGCCACGCGTGGAGTACCCCATACTGCCTCGCAGCACCGCCGCCACGCCCAAGCCCGCGCAATAGGCTGAACCCGAACGGCCCGGTTGGCCAGAGCAGCCGGAGCTACGGAAGACCGCACAGGCCCGCCACCAGGCGGGCCTATTGCTTTCGGCGTTCGATGCTTCAGCGTTCGATGCTATGCCGCCGGCCGGGCATAGACGGGGAAACGCGGCAATTCCCGCTTGTGGGCGCTGCGATGGAAGGTGCGCAATATGATCTGCGCGGCTTGCTCCGACACGTCCTTGCCTTCCAGGAAATCATCGATTTCCCCGTACGTTACGCCGAATGCTTCTTCGTCCGGCTTGAGGGGGGACAGGGATTCCAGGTCCGCCGTGGGGATCTTCATGGCCAGCGACTGCGGCGCGCCCATGGCCAAGGCCAGCGCCCTGACCCTGCGCTTGTTCAAGCCTGTAAGCGGCATCAGATCGGCCGCGCCATCGCCGAACTTGGTAAAAAAGCCCATCAGCGCTTCGGCGGCATGGTCCGTACCCACCACCAGGCCGTTGTGTGCGCCCGCCACCGCATATTGCGCAATCATGCGCTGGCGCGCCTTGATGTTGCCCAGCAGAAAGTCTTGCTGGGCCGCGTCGCGGAACTGCACTTTGCCGTCCAGGAGCGCCTGCAGCATGGCGTCGCTGGCGGGCTTGATATTGACGGTAAGCTGCTTGTCCGGCCGGATGACCCGCAGCGATGCCTGCGCGTCCGGCTCGTCGCGCTGCTCGCCATAAGGCAGGCGCATGGCGATGAAAATGGCTTGGTGCCCGCGGCTGCGGGCGAGTTCCACGGCCCGCTGCGCCAGGCAGCCGCCCGCCAGCGAGTCCACCCCGCCGCTGATCCCGAGCACCAGTGATTGCATGCCGGCCTCGGCGAGATAATCCGCCAAAAATGCGACCCGCCGTTCGATTTCGCTATCCGCGTCGAAGGTCTGGCTGACATGCAGGTCGCGGATGATATCGCGCTGCATTTCACGTTGTTCAGGAGTAAGCACAGTCTGTCCTTCTTGATCCATACGGGTAAGGGATTATGATACGCGAGGTAAAGCCGGGGAAGGCGCCGCAAGGGCGCGCTTTTTTTTCCGGCGTCCAACCCGCCGCGCCCAGCGCAAAGGATAAGCTTCCAGCATGAGTTCCACACCTTCAGCCAATTTTGTCCTGGCCGCAACCTTGACTGTGCAATCCTTGACGGCCATGAGCTTGATGACTTTGCCTGTCGTGGCGCCGACAGTCGCCGAATCCGTGGGGATCTCCACCGCCTACCTGGGCTTGTATATCGCCTTTGCTTACGCCGGCGCCATGACGGCGAGCCTGCTGTCGGGCGGCGCGGTGCGCCGCTACGGCGCCATACGCGCGAGCCAGGCGGGGCTGGTGCTTTGCGCCCTGGGCGTGGCGGCCTGCGCCGTGGAATCGATTTATATGACGGCCCTGGGCGCCGTGCTGATAGGCCTGGGCTATGGGCCCATCACGCCTTCCAGTTCGCATCTTCTGGCAAAGACGACTCCGGCCCATCGCATGTCTTTTGTTTTTTCCGTGAAGCAAACCGGCGTGCCGCTGGGCGGCGTGCTGGCCGGCGCGGTAGTCCCCGGGCTGTCCGAAGCCATAGGCTGGCAAGCGGCCTTTTTATGCGTCACCGGGGCCAGCCTGCTGTGCGCGGCCTTGATCCAGCCTTTGTGCGCCAGCCTGGACGCCGACAAGGATCCCAGCCGCCGCCTGTCTTTCGGGACAGGGCTGGTCGGCCCCTTCCGGCTGGTCTTCTCACAACGCAACCTCGCGGTACTCGGTATCATTTCGTTTTTGTTTTCGATGTCGCAGGTATCGCTGACGACTTATATGGTGACCTTTCTGCATGAAGACCTGAGCATGGGGCTGGTCTTCGCCGGGTTTACGCTGGCTGTGGCGCAGGCCGCAGGGGTCGCCGGCCGCCTGCTTTGCGGATACGGCGCAGACCGCTATCTGGGTTCGATCAACATGCTGGCGCTGCTGGCCCTGTTGACTATCGCTTGCGCCGTGGCGACGCCCCTGCTGCGCTACGCCGACTCGAACTTTATCATCCTCGCCCTGCTGGCCGTATTCGGCGTCTGCGCCATCGGCTGGAACGGCGTTTATCTTGCCGAGGTGGCGCGCCAGGCGCCGCCGGGGCAGGCCAGCGTTGCAACCGGCGGCACGCTGGCCATGACTTTCATGGGCGTGGTGGTCGGCCCGCCGCTGTTCGGCGCGGCGGCCAGCCTGCTGGGCAGCTATGGGCTGGCCTTTACATCGCTGGTCATCCCGGCCAGCGTGAGCCTGTGGCTGTTGTGGCGCAACCGCCGCACTTTCTGCGCCTAGAAGACTTTCCGCGCCTAGAAATTATCCAGCACCGCCCCGGTGCTGGCGGTCGAGGCGTTGAAGGCGAACTTGGCCTGGACGCCGCGTGTATAGCGCGGCGCCGGCGCCTTCCAGGCAGCCCGGCGGGCGGCGATTTCTTCTTCCGGCACGTTCAATTCAAGCAGCAGTTTATGCGCGTCGATCGTGATCGTATCGCCTTCCTGCACCAGGGCGATCGTGCCTCCGACCGCGGCTTCCGGGGCGACGTGGCCCACCACCATGCCCCAGGTCCCGCCGGAAAACCTTCCGTCGGTAATCAAGCCGACCGAATCGCCCAGGCCCGCACCGATGAGCGCGCCGGTGGGCGCCAGCATTTCCGGCATGCCGGGGCCGCCCTTGGGGCCCAGATAACGCAACACCATGACGTCGCCGGCCTTGATCTTGCCGTCGAGGATGGCTTTCAGGGCGGATTGCTCGTCGTCGAATACACGTGCGGGGCCGGTGATGGCGGGGTTCTTCAGTCCGGTGATCTTGGCCACGGCGCCTTCGGGCGACAGATTGCCTTTCAGGATGGCCAGGTGCCCCTGTTTGTACAAGGCCTGCTCTATGGGGAAAATGACCTTCTGGTCGGGGCTGGGCGCATCGGGAATGTCTTGCAGCATCTCGGCCACGGTCTTGCCGGTGATGGTGATGCAGTCGCCGTTGATCAGCCCGGCGTTCAGCAAGATCTTCATGACTTGCGGCACGCCGCCGGCCTTGTGGAAGTCCACCGCCAGATAGTGGCCGCTGGGCTTGAGGTCGCAGATGACGGGCACGCGCTGGCGCACTCGCTCGAAGTCGTCGATGGTCCATTCCACGCCCGCCGCATGGGCGATGGCCAGGATGTGCAGCACCGCGTTGGTGGATCCGCCCGTGGCCATGACGACGCTGACGGCGTTTTCTATGGACTTCCGGGTAACGATGTCGCGCGGCTTCAAGTCCATTTCTATGGCCTTGAGCAATACGCGCGCGGACTCCGCCGCCGACTGCGTTTTCTCGTCGTGCACATTGGCCATGGTGGAGGAATAAGGCAGGCTCATGCCCATCGCCTCGAAGGCCGAACTCATGGTGTTGGCGGTGTACATGCCGCCGCAGGACCCCGGCCCCGGTATGGCGTGCAGCTCGATCTGTTTCAGCTCGTGATCGCTCATGCGGCCCGCGGCGTTCTCGCCCACGGCCTCGAAGACGCTGACGATATTCAGGTCCTTGCCGTGCAGGCGGCCGGGCAATATGGTGCCGCCATATACATAGATGGCGGGTACATTGGCGCGCAGCATGCCCATCATGCCGCCCGGCATGTTCTTGTCGCAGCCGCCTATCACCACGACGCCGTCCATCCATTGGCCCTGCACACAGGTTTCGACGCAGTCGGCTATGACTTCGCGCGAGACCAGGGAATATTTCATGCCCTCGGTGCCCATGGCCATGCCGTCCGAAATAGTGGGCGTGCCGAAGACCTGCGCATTGCCGCCGCTTTCTTCGATGGCGGCGATAGCCGCGTCGGCGAGTTTCTGCAGGCCGCTATTGCATGGCGTTATCGTGCTGTGGCCGTTCGCAACGCCCACCATGGGCTTGTTGAAATCTTCTTCCTTATAGCCCAGCGCATAATACATGGACCGGTTCGGCGCGCGCGCGGCCCCTTGGGTGATATTCGCGGAGCGCAGACGTCTGGAGGTAGCCATTCTTCTTTCCTTAGTTCGGGATCAAGCAGCACACGGGCGATACAGGCTGCCGGAACAGGCGCCTGCGCCCTGAGCTCAGTTTAACTCTTTGTTTCCAATCGATGCGCGCGAGGCCGCTCTTTTCAAGCGGACGGCCCCGGCCGAGCGGGTTTCGGCGCCCGCCATGGCCCATGCGAGCCCACGTACCTGGAAAAATGGCTGTCGGCGGACAGCGTCCGCAAATGTTGCGGGGTGATGCCGGCCAGGTCGGTGGCCCCCAGCAGGGCGATATTGCGCCGTATTTCCGCACTGAACAGATCCAGCGCATGGTCCACGCCATCGCGCCCGCCTATCGCCGCGGCATAGCCCATGGGACGGCCCACGAACACCAGCCGCGCGCCCAGGGCCAGGGCCTTGAGCACGTCCGACCCGCGCCGGATGCCGCTGTCCAGCATGACGGGAACCGACGGGCAAGCCTCCACGACTTCGGGCAACATGCGCAGGGGCGAGAGCACGCCGTCCAGCTGGCGCCCGCCATGGTTGGAAACGATGATCGCATCCACGCCGTGATCCACGGCGATGCGGGCGTCTTCGGGGTCCAGGATGCCCTTGACGATCAGTTTGCCGGGCCACAGTTCGCGGATGCGCTTCAGGTGCTCCCAGTTCAGGTGGCCGCGGTCGGAAAAATCCCGCAGCACGTTGCGCGAGATGATGGGTACGCCGCGCGTGGCGTAGTTGTTCTCGAAATGGGGAATGCCGTGCTTGCACACCGTGCGCAGGAAGGTCCCGATAGTCCATCGCGGGTGGGTCAAGCCATCCAGCATCAGCTTCAAGGTGGGCCGCAAGGGTGTGGAAAAACCGGCCCGGATATTGTTTTCGCGATTGGCCGCCACGGGCGTGTCCACCGTGATGACGAGCTTGCCATAGCCCGCATCCATCACACGCCGGATAAGGGCGTCGATCTGGTCCTGCCGGCCCGGCAAATACGCCTGGAACCAGACATTCCCACCTATTCCGGCGATGTCTTCCAGACGCGTCAGCGACGAACCGCTCATGATCATCGGCAGCTTCCCGCCCGCCGCCGCGCGGGCCAGGACATGATCGCCCCGGTAGGCGGAAATGGCGCTCAGGCCCATGGGCGCGATGCCGAACGGCGACGCATAGGTATCGCCCCACAACTGTACGCTGGTATCGACTTTACCCACGTCGCGCAGGATGCGCGGCACAAAGGCCAGCTCTTTGAATACCGCCCGGTTATCCTCAAAAGAAAAATTGGTTTCAGCCGCCCCCGATATATATCCGAAAATGGCGCGCGGCAGATATTTCCGCGCTTCCGCCTCGAAATCATCGAGACATAGGATGCGGCTCAGGCGCTTTCTGGAATACAGCATCATGGCATGACCAAGGTCGGCAAAGACGAGAGATGAGGGAAGATGGAATTGAAAATGCCCCCGGCCGGCCGAGGGCATTTGCGACAACCGCCGCTTATTTTTCAGACCAAGGGGTGTGGGACCAGAACTCCTTGAACATTTTTTCGTTGGCTTCCAGTTCCGCCTTGTATTCGGCGGGAGCGAGATAGCGTATCGGCGCGAACATTTTCTTGGCCTGCTCGCGGAACTCCGGGTCGTTCACCGCCTGCTCCACCGCCTTGACGAGTTTTTCGCGGACATCCGCCGGCAGGCCTTTGGGCGCTCCGATGCCGCGCAGCGAAGCCATGATGATGTTGTAGCCCTGTTCCTTGAACGTGGGCAGGTCCGGGGCGATGTCGGAGCGGCCCTCCGCCATCACGCCCAGGTCGACCAGGGGCGAACCGCCCTTGATGTAGGACATGACCTCGCCGATGTTCATGGCGGCCATCATGATTTCGCCGCTGGAAATGGCGGAGCGCACTTCGCCGGCGCCCTTGTAGGGCACATGGGTCATTTTGGTGCCGGTCGCCTTTTCGAACAACAGCATGGCCAGGTGATCGTCCGAACCTATGCCGGTAGTGCCCACCGTGACCTTGCCCGGATTGGCCTTGGCATATTCCGCCAGATCCTTCAGCGTCTTGATGTTGCTTTTGGCATTGACGGCAAAGCTGTCCGGGTCGTCGATCAAATTGCCGATCAGGTCGAAGTCCGTCCAGTGGTACTTGGCTTCGCGCTCGATCGGGATGGTGATGAGGTTGGGCGTGTTGAGAAAGCCTATGGTGTAGCCGTCCGGCTTGGCGCGGGCGATTTCGCCAAAGCCAATGGCGCCGCCGGCGCCGGGCCTGTTCAGCACGACGATGCGCGCATTGTTGCCCAGGTATTTTTCAATGAAGGGCGCCAGGGCGCGCGCCACCAGGTCCGTGCCGCCGCCCGGGCCGTAAGACACCACCATATTGATAGGATGCTCGGGGTAGGCGGCCTGGGCGGGAGCCGCCAGCGTCATGGACGCCGCGGCGGCGGCCATGCCCAGGGCGGCCAGCTTGCGCGTGAAGAATTTACGGGAAAAAATCGTGCTCATTGAAGGGTCTCCTGTCTATCAGTTGGATCGATGACTGCTGACGGCCGGCTGCCTGCCGGCCATGGCGCCGTTGCACCGTGGGCTGTGGAATCAGGCCGCTTTGGCCTTGTTGTAGCGTTCGGTGAAACGGGGTAGAACTTGCGGGTTGATGATGCGCGGCGCCGGCTCGCCGGCGCAGATCGCCAGGATCTGCCGGGCGGCGATGGTTGCGACATTTCTTCTGCCTTCGTGCGATACGCCCGCCGTGTGGTAAGTGGGTACGACATTGGGCAAGCCCAGCAAGGGATGGTCGGCCGCCGGGGGTTCGACATCCCAGACATCGAGCCCCGCGCCCCCGAGATGGCCGCCGGCGAGCGCGTCGTATAAATCTTTTTCGTTGTGTATGCCGCCGCGAGCGGTCGATACGAATATTGCGCCGCGCTTCATCTTTCCATAAGCGCCCGCGTTGAACATATTGCGCGTTTCCTGCGTGCGCGGGCAATGCAGCGAGACGATATCGCTGGCCCGCAGCAATTCGTCCAGAGTCACGCCTTGTGCGCCGCGTTCCTGGAAGGTTGCCGGATCCAGATAGGGATCATAAGCCAGCACACGCATGCCGAAGGCCTTGCCCAGTTGGGCCGTGCGAGTGCCGATATGGCCGAGGCCCACCAGGCCCAGGGTCTTGCCGTTCAGCTCGTGGCCCATCAAATCTTCGCGCGTGCAGCTTAGCCCCTGCTTGAGCATATGCGCCGATTCGCCGAAGCGGCGCGACACGGCGATCATCAATCCTATGGCGTGCTCGGCCACGGAATTCGCATTGCCGCCCGCCTGATTGACCACCAGGATGCCTGCGTCGGTGCAGGCCTGGACGTCCACCGTGTCGTAGCCCGCGCCCGAGGTCGACACGCACAGCAGGCGGGGGCAGCGCTGGATGAGTTCCGCGGTGACCAGCCAAGTGGCGGGGACTTCATCCTTCGCCGCCGAGATATGGTAGATATCCGCGTTCGCCAGTTTGGGCCAGTTGGCTGTTTCCGGCTCCTCGATGTCCAGCACGTCCAGGTCCACACCCGGCTGGGCCTTCAATAATTGGTCGAAGCTGGGGTCTATCCACAGGCTGAGCCTGATTACTCGCATGATGATTAAGCCGCATGATGGTTTGAAGAGGTGCGAATATTCTAATCAGGCGGGCGTCGAACAAGACCAATTATTTTTCGTTTGAACCTTAAAAATATTTAGTTTTGTGGGTAGCTGAGGTTCATGGACAGGCGATTCCATCGGATGCCAAGAACCCCAGGCGGACCGCAGCGCACCCAAGCTTCCGCCCGCTAGGTGAACGCCGCCTCGGCATGCCGCACCAGGGCGTCCGCAATAGCCGTCCTCGGCCCTTGCAGCCCCCAGATCATGCCTATGCGCCGTATGGGGGTGCGCTGGGGCATGGCGATCTTGATGATATCGCTGGCCTGACCGCCTATGGACAGGGAGTCGGGCACGAGCGCGACCCCCAGCCCTCGTTCCACTAGGGAAACAATGGTCAGCAGGCTGTCGACCTCCAGGCGCTGCCTGGGCAGGATGCGGTTGTCTTTCAGGTAGCGATCTACCAGCTTGCCGCTGAAAGAAGCGCGGTCATAACGGATGAAGGGCTCATTGAGCAATAAGTCGTGGGCGTCGCGGCCGGCCAGGTCCGGGTGGGCGATGACGGTCAGCGTCTCTTCATGCAGGGTGCGCCAGCCGCAATTTTTTTGTATGGCGAAAGGCGGCTCGATGACGATGGCGGCATCCAGCCGCCCTTCATGTACATAACGGCATAAATCGCCCGATATGCCGAAGCGTATGTAGACGGGCAGCGTGGGGTAGCTGCGGCAAAAGCGCTCCATCAGCACCGGCAGGTAAGTCGTCAAGGCGGAAGGAAAGACCCCCACCTTCAGCTCGCCGGCCAGCAGCCCGGTGCTGGCGACGGCCTGCAAGTCGCGCGCTTGCTGGATCAGGCTTCTGGATTGTTCATAAATCCGCATGCCCGCCTCGGTGGGCTTGACCGTATGCCCGGAACGCTGGATCAGTACCGCCGCCAATTCGCCTTCCAGGCTCCGTATGCGGGCGGCGACGGCGCCCGCGGTAATGCCCAGCCGCCGCGCCGCCTCCGCCATGGAACGGTACTCGACGACCTTGACGAAGCTTTCCAGGTATTCAATATTCATTCGGATACGGATGGTGGGCGAATTCGGCCGGACCGCCTGGCCGGATATGGCCATGGCTATGACTGTTGGGGCTGGGGCCGCGGCTACGGCTACTACGGCTGCGGCCCGGGATGCCGGCGCGGTCCGACGGGAGGCGGACCATCAATGCGCAGTTTACCCGCCCCTGCCCTCTTCCAGGCCTGAAGATGCTTGGAGCGAAAGTGGGTCGGCCGGCCGAGCCGATGGGCCGATTCAGCCGAAGAAGCCGAATGGGCGGATGGACCAGAGGGGCGAATGGGTGCCAACCCCCAGAGGGGATGTCAGATTTTTTGCGTCCAGGCGGTGAGCGGAGAATCCTCGCAGCGGCGAAGCCAACGAAAAAATCTTCCCGGGCCGCCGCTGCTCGGCATAATATGCGCTGGTTCACCCATCAAGCCGAAGGACGCAGCATGAGCTCCTCCAAGACCGTACTCATTACCGGCGCCAGCCGCGGCATAGGGGCCGCGACCGCCCTATTGGCCGCGCGCGACGGCTTCGATGTCGCCATTAATTTTGTGAAGGACGGCGATGCGGCGTATGGCATCGTCGAAGCGGTGCGCCGGCAAGGCCGCAAGGCGGTGGCTTTGCAGGGCGACGTCGGCCGGCCCGCCGACATCCCCCGCCTTTTCGACGAGGCGGAAAAAGCGCTCGGCCCGCTGACGGCTTTGGTGAACAACACGGGCATCACCGGCCCCATCGGGCCGTTTTCCCAGACCACCGACGAAACCATTGAACGCGTCTTCCAGGTGAATGTCTTTGGCGCCATGCAATGTGCGCGGGCCGCCCTGGCCTGCTTCCAGCGCAACGGCGGCGGCGTCATCGTCAATGTGTCGTCGGTCGCGGCGCGCACCGGCAGCCCCGGCGAATATGTGCATTACGCGGCCAGCAAGGCGGCGCTCGACGCCTTCACCATCGGCCTGGCGCGCGAAGTGGCGCACGCCGGCGTCAGAGTATGCGGCCTCGCGCCCGGGTCGACCTTGACGGACATCCATGCCACTGCCGGCGAGCCCGGCCGCCCTCAACGGGTAGCGCCCAAGATACCGATGGGCCGCCTGGGCCAACCCGAAGAAATCGCCGAAGCCATCGTCTGGCTGCTGTCACCCGCGGCCTCTTACATGACGGGAACTGTCGTGCAATGTACGGGAGGGTTGTAGCAGCCGCTGCCCGCACACCCATCGCCCCTATTTCAATTGCGATACATCGCGGACGGCGCCGCGGTCGGCCGATGTCGCCAGCGCCGCGTAGGCCTTGAGCGCCTGGGATACGACGCGCTGGCGGCCCAGGGGTTTCCAGGCGTCGGCGCCCCGGGCCTGCATGGCCGCGCGGCGGCCGGCGAGCTCTTCGTCGCTGATGGCCAGGCGGATGCTGCGGTTGGGGATATCGATTTCTATGGTATCGCCGTCGTTCACCAGCCCGATATTGCCGCCCTCGGCCGCTTCCGGCGAGGCATGGCCGATGACGAGCCCCGAAGAGCCGCCCGAAAAGCGGCCGTCGGTCAGCAGCGCCGAGCACTTGCCCAGGCCCTTGGACTTGAGGTAGGACGTGGGATACAGCATTTCCTGCATGCCCGGCCCGCCCTTCGGGCCTTCATAGCGTATGACCACCACATCGCCCGCCTGCACCTGATCGCCCAGGATGGCGTCAACAGCGTCTTCCTGGCTTTCGTACACCCGCGCCACGCCCGTGAATGTCAGGATGCTTTCGTCGACGCCCGCCGTCTTCACGATGCAGCCGTTCGGCGCCAGGTTGCCATACAGCACGGCCAGGCCGCCGTCCTGCGAATAAGCGTGTTCACGCGATCGGATGCAGCCTTTTTCGCGATCCAGATCCAGACGCTGATAATGCTTGTCCTGGCTGAAGGCGACCTGCGTGCGCACGCCGCCCGGCGCCGCCTTGTAGAATTCCTGCACTTCAGGCGATGCGTGCCCGCTGTTGACATCCCACGCCTCGATGGCTTTGCCCAGCGTCCCGCTATGGATATTGCCGACCTCCAGATTGAGCAGGCCGGCGCGCGCCAGTTCGCCCAGGATGGCCATGATGCCGCCTGCACGGTGCACGTCTTCGATGTGGAATTTATCCGTGGCGGGCGCCACCTTGCACAGGCAGGGCACCCGGCGCGAGACGCGGTCGATGTCGGACATGGTGAAGTCCACGCCGGCTTCCTGCGCGGCCGCCAGCAAATGCAACACGGTATTGGTGGACCCGCCCATGGCGACGTCCAGTGTCATGGCGTTCTCGAATGCCGCAAAGCTGGCGATATTGCGAGGCAGCACCGAGGCATCGTCCTGCTCGTAGTAGCGCCGGCACAAGTCCACCACCAGTCTTCCGGCGTTCTCGAACAAGGCCTTGCGCCGGGCATGCGTGGCCACCACGGTGCCGTTGCCCGGCAAGGCGAGGCCCAGCGCCTCCGTCAGGCAATTCATGGAATTCGCCGTGAACATGCCCGAGCAGGAGCCACAGGTGGGACAGGCATTGCGCTCGGCCTCGGCCGCTTCGGCGTCGCTGACATTGGGATCCGCCGCCTTGATCATGGCATCGATCAGATCCAGCTTCATCAGCACCTTCTGCGTTCCCGGCTCGATGACTTTGCCGGCTTCCATCGGCCCGCCCGATACGAACACCACAGGAATGTTCAGGCGCATGGCGGCCATCAACATGCCCGGGGTGATCTTGTCGCAGTTCGAGATGCACACCATGGCGTCCGCGCAATGCGCGTTGACCATGTATTCCACCGAGTCGGCGATCAGTTCGCGCGACGGCAGGGAATACAGCATGCCGCCATGACCCATGGCGATCCCGTCGTCCACCGCTATGGTGTTGAATTCCTTGGCCACGCCGCCGGCCGCTTCGATCTGCCGCGCAACCAGTTGGCCCAGGTCCTTCAAATGGACGTGCCCGGGCACGAACTGGGTGAAGGAATTGACGACGGCGATGATGGGCTTTTCGAAATCGCCATCCTGCATGCCGGTGGCGCGCCAAAGGGCGCGAGCGCCGGCCATGTTGCGGCCATGCGTAGAGGTGCGTGAACGATATTGCGGCATCTGGATCCCGGTGATGATAAGAAGGGCAAAAAAGCTCTATGATAATCGATCGTTTGCACGCCCCCTTCCCACAACCCTCACCCAAACAGGAGTATTCGTGAACCAATCAGCCGCCGCCGGCAAGGACACCACTTCATTGCGCAACGATGTCAGACAGCTCGGCCGAACTCTGGGGGAGGTCATCAGGGAATGCGAGGGCAAGACCATTTACAACGTCATCGAAAAGCTGCGCCGTTCGGCCGTCAAGTTCCGCCGCGAAGGCGACATCAAAGACGCCAGGATGCTGGAAAAGCTGATCGCCAGGCTGGCCGATGAACAGACCACGTCCGTCGCGCGGGCCTTCAGCTATTTTCTGCATCTGTCCAATATCGCGGAAGACCGCGACCAGAACCGGCGCCAGAGGCGTTACGAACTGGAATCGGATGCCCCCATGCGCGGCAGCCTGCAGCATGCGCTCAACCTGCTGCACGAGAAAGGGGTCAGCCAGCGCAAGATCATGCGCTTCTTGGAAAGCGCCTGCATCATGCCCGTGCTGACCGCCCACCCTACGGAGGTACAGCGCAAGAGCACGCTGGATCTGCACCGCGAAATCGCACACCAGCTTTCGCAGAGCGATACCGTGCAGACGCCGTCCGAAAAGCTGCTGCTGCAGCAGAAAATGACCGGCCTGATCGCCACCTTATGGCAGACCCGCATGCTGCGCCGCCAGAAGCTGACCGTACTGGATGAAATCGACAACGCGCTGACCTATTACACCAGCACCTTCCTGACCGCCATACCGCGCTTGTATCAGGATCTGGCCAGCCGCTTGCGCCCGCCCGGCCGTTCGCTGTTCGACATCAGTGCGCGGCCCCTGCCCGCTTTTTTGCGCATGGGCAGCTGGATAGGCGGGGACCGCGACGGCAACCCCAATGTCGATGCCGACACGCTGGAGCAGGCGCTGCTGCGGCAATCCACGCACGTGATGCAGCACTATCTGCAAGAAATCAAGTCGCTGGGCACGGCGGTATCCCTATCCGATACGCTGGGTTCGGCCAGCGCGGAATTGCTGGCCCTGTCGCAAGCCAGCAAGGACGCTTCGGCCCATCGCGTGGACGAGCCTTACCGCCGAGCTTTCATACATATCTATGCGCGCCTGGCCGCCACGGCTCAGCGCCTCACCGGCAAGCAATTGGCGCTGCGCCCCACTTATGAAGCGCCCGCTTATCCCGACCCGCAGGCTTTCCAGAACGATTTGCAGATCATCGCCGATTCGCTAGATGCGCACCACGGCAGCCTGATCGCCCAGTTGCGCCTGGCGGGGCTGCTGCAGGCTGTAAGTATTTTCGGCTTCCATCTGGCCACCGTCGATCTGCGGCAAAGTTCGGACGTGCATGAACGGGTTTTGACCGAACTCTTCAAAGCGGCCGGCGTGCGCTTCAAAGACAAACCGGTGAATTATGCCGCCCTGCCTGAAGACGAGCGCATCGAACTGCTGCGCAGCGAGCTGCGGCAATCCCGTCCGCTGGTATCGCCCTGGATAGACTACAGCGCCGAGACCCAGAAAGAGCTGGCCATACTGCGCATGGCCGCCAACTGTCGCGCCCGCTTCGGCGCCGCCGCCATCAAGCAGTCCATCGTGTCGCATACCGAGACACTGAGCGACCTGCTGGAAGTGCTGGTGCTGCAGCAGGAAACCGGCCTGATCTCCCCCGCCCCGGGCGCGGGCGCCGACAATGGCCTGATGGTCGTGCCGCTGTTCGAAACCATACCCGACCTGATGCGCGGCCCCGAAATCATGGCGTGCTGGCTGGCCCTGCCGGAGGTCGCCGAACGCGTGGCGCGCGCGCAGGACGGCATACAGGAAGTCATGCTGGGCTATTCCGACAGCAACAAGGACGGCGGCTATCTGACTTCCAATTGGGCCTTGTATTGCGCCGAACGGCAGTTGGTCCACGTGTTCAAGAAGCACAAGGTAAGGCTGCGGCTGTTTCATGGCCGCGGGGGGTCGGTGGCGCGCGGCGGCGGCTCCAGTTTCGACGCCATACTGGCCCAGCCGCCGGGCACCGTCAACGGCCAGATCCGCCTGACCGAGCAGGGCGAAGTCATACAGGGCAAGTACAAGGATGCGGAGGTCGGGCGCTGGCATCTCGAAAACTTCGTGGCCGCGACGCTGGAAACCAGTCTGGCGGCCAATTCCTCGGTATCGCAGACGGAAGACGAAAACATGGCACGCTTCGGCGCGGCCCTGGATTTCATGTCGGCCGTGGCCCAGCAAAGCTATCGCAGCCTGGTCTACGAAACGCCGGGCTTCGACGATTACTTTTTCGCGTCCACGCCCATACTGGAGATAGCGGGGCTGAACATCGGCTCGCGGCCCGCGTCGCGCAAGGCCAGCCAACGCATCGAAGACCTGCGCGCCATCCCTTGGGGATTTTCCTGGGCGCAATGCCGCCTGATGCTGACCGGCTGGTATGGCGTGGGCACGGCTTTGCGCACCTATGTGGAGCAAGGCACTGAACGCGGCCCCGCAACGGCGCAGGAACGCCTGGCGCAATTGCAAGAAATGGCCCGGGTCTGGCCCTTCTTCAACACCCTGCTTTCCAATATGGAGCAGGTGCTGGCCAAGACCGACCTGGGCATCGCCCGCCGCTATGCCAGCCTGGTGGCCGACAAGGCCTTGCGCGAAGAGATATTCGGCCGCATACAGGCCGAATTCGAACTGACGCTGGACATGTTCCGCCAGGTCACCCAGCACGAACTATTGGCGGAAGCTCAGCTTCTGGGCGCGGCGCTGACCGAACGCTTCGCTTACATCGACCCGTTGAATCACCTGCAGGTGGAATTGCTGCGGCGCCACCGGAAGGCGGGCCGCAAGGGCGGCCATCAGCGGGACGAGGAAAGCAGCAGCCAGCGCGCCATACACTTGACCATCAACGGCATCGCCGCAGGGCTGCGCAACTCGGGATAAATCGTGCCGGCGGGCGGAAGCGGAAAAGGGACAGAGCTTGAAAAAGCTCCGGCCTTGCGGCCGGAGCAAAGTACATCAGGAGACGGAAGCCGGCCTGCAGTCCTTGACTAGTATGTTACTCACGGGCGCCGGCTGGCCCGGAGGGTTGTTGGCGTATTGCTGCACATCCTGCGTCAGCATTTTGCCCGCGACCTGGCCTACCGTGTCGTA
>Ga0180220_1000263_pt1 | contig 71299 bp, 65 predicted proteins | sample eDN5th37CBELigBY_FD_151335 | JGI IMG/M metagenome (GOLD analysis project Ga0180220, IMG submission 151335) | Enriched backyard soil microbial communities from Emeryville, California, USA - eDNA 5th pass 37_C BE-Lig BY (version 2) (version 2) | ecosystem: Environmental > Terrestrial > Soil >...
CTGCACCTCGGGGGATCCGGTGTCACCGGGGTGCGTCGCGTACTCTTCGATGATCGCCTTCTTGACCTCTGCATCCAGTGCCATAAAGTGATCCCCTTCCTCGTCGTTGCGCGGCGCCCGACGCCCTGTGCGTGAGCTCTCTTTATCCGCGGCCGATCTAACGGCAACCGGAAGAGTCTACCAGCGTCGGAGAGCGAGGCGGAATTGAGCGGATCCTGCCTCCCAATGGGCGGGGATGACGCCGGATGCCGCGCTCCGGCGCGCAGGTACCCTCGATCGGGTGAAGTACACGGTGCGCGTCAAGCCGGGGAGCCGCAAGGGGCCCCTGGTCGAGGCATCCGCCGACGGCCTCACCGTGTACGTGCGCGAGCGCGCCGTCGACGGGGCCGCCAACGCGGCGGTCGTCCGGGTGCTCGCCGACCACTTCGACGTCGCACCGAGCCGCGTCGAGATCGTGGGGGGCCACACGTCGCGCGTCAAGCGCGTCGAGGTCGACGCGTGAGCGCCGGAAACGGTCAGAGGCGGATGCCGCGACTGCGCCGCGACCACCTGATCGACCTGCGCCCGCTCACGACGAGCCCCGCGTTCGCGCGCCTGTGGATCGGCTCGACGCTCGCGGGCCTCGGCGGACAGCTCACGATCGTCGCCGTGATGCTCCACGTGTACGAGCTCACGCAGGACACCTTCGCGGTGTCGATGGTCGCCGTCTTCGGCCTCGTTCCGATGATCTTCGCGGGGCTCTACGGCGGCATGCTCGCGGATGCCTTCGACCGGCGCCTCGTGGCGCTTCTGGCCGCCGTGGTCACGTTCGCCTCGACGGTGCTGCTCGCGATCCTCGCGTGGACGCAGCAGGAGACCGTCGCGTGGCTCTACGCGCTGAGCGCGGTGAACTCGGCCGCGAACTCGATCGTCATGACCACGCGCGCCGCGATCGTGCCGCGCCTCATCCCCCGCGAGCTGCTGCCCGCGGCGGCCGCGCTCCAGGGCATCACGATCGGCATCATGGTCATGGCGGGTCCCGCGCTCGCGGGCGTGCTCGTCGCGTTCGCTGGCTACGCGTGGACGTACTCGATCGACGTCGTGCTGATGCTGTCGCTGTTCCTCGGGCTGTGGGCTCTGCCCAGCATCCGTCCCGAAGGCGAGATCGTGCGGCCGGGTCTCGAGTCGCTCAAGGACGGCTGGCGCTTCCTCAAGCAGGCGCCGAACATCCGGCTGCAGTACATCCTCGACATCATCGCGATGACGTTCGGCAACCCGCTCGCGCTGTTCCCCGCCGTCGGCGCGGTGCTGCTGGGCGGCGGCTCGATCACGACCGGCACCCTGACGGCGGCCGTCGCGGCGGGCGCTTTCCTGTCGAGCCTCTTCTCCGGCCCGATCGGACGCGTGCGGCATCACGGCATCGGCATCCAACGCTCGATCCAGGTGTACGGCGCCGCGACGGTGCTGTTCGGCCTCGTGCTGGTCGCCGGCGCGCTCGGCTGGTTCGCTCCGCCGACGGTCGATGCGACGCATCCGAACATCGCCCTCATCGTGCTCGCGTGCCTCGCGCTCGCGATCACGGGCGCCGCCGACAACGTGAGCTCGATCTACCGCTCGACGATGATGCAGGCCGCCGTCCATGACGCGGTGCGCGGGCGCCTGCAGGGCATCTTCACGGTCGTCGTCGCGGGCGGTCCGCGCATCGGCGCTCTGTACGCGGGCACGCTCGCGACCCTCACCACGTTGTGGTTCCCGCCCCTGATCGGCGGTTTCATCATCATCGGGCTGGTCGGGCTGCTCGTGCGCCTGAACCCGCGCTTCCGCGAGTACGACGCGCTCCACCCCACGCCCTGACTTCGCGAAGCGTAGCCGCCCGGCCGAACATCGGCGGATTTCGGACGCCGCAGTGCCCGACCGGCGGAACGGTCGCACGCCGGGTCTAGAGTCACCCGGGTGAACACCGCAACCGCTCCCCTCCCCGTCGTGCGCGACCGCGTCGGCTCCAACGCGTCGGTCGCGATCCAGTTCACGCTCGCGGGACTCGTCTGGGGCTCGAGCTTCCTCTTCATGAAGGTCGCCCTCACCGGGCTCGCCCCCGCGCAGGTCGCGTGGTCGCGGCTCGTGCTGGGCGCGCTCGCGCTCGGGGTGTTCGTCCTCGCGCGGCGCGAGGCGCTGCCGCGCAGCATCCGCATCTGGGGTCACATGACGGTCCTCGCGGTGTCGTTCTGCGTCGTGCCCTTCCTGCTGTTCTCGTGGGCGCAGCAATACGTGACGTCCGGCCTCGCGAGCATCTACAACGCGACGACCCCGATCATGACGGCCGTCATGGCGGGGCTGATCTTCCGCGTCGAGAAGCTCACGCTGACGCAGATCGCCGGCATCCTCGCGGGCATCCTCGGCGTCGTCGTGATCATCGCACCGTGGCAGGGGCTCGATCTCAACCAGAGCATCGTCGCGCAGATCGCGATTCTCGGGGCGACCGCGTGCTACGGGTTCAGCCTCACGTACATGCGTCGGTTCGTGTCGAACACCGGCATGAGCGCGCTCATGTTCTCGTTCCTGAACATCGGCATCGCCGCGGCGATCATGGTGCTCGCGACGCCCGTGCTCGTCCTCTCTCCCGTGCGCCTCGACTTCTGGGTCGTCGGCAGCATCGTGCTCCTCGGCTGCCTCGGCACCGGCGTGGCGTACATCTGGAACCAGAACGCCGTGCGGGCGTGGGGCCCCACGCGCGCGTCGACCGTCACCTACATCACGCCCCTCGTGGGTGTCGCGCTGGGTGTGATCATCCTCGGCGAGCGCCTCTCGTGGAACGAGCCCGTCGGCGCCCTCGTCGTCTTCCTCGGCATCCTGCTCGCGCAGAACCGGCTGCGCATGCGGTCGCGGGCCGAGAAATGACGAAGCGGATGCCCCGACCCGGTGCGATGGGTCGGAGCATCCGCTCTCGTGGTCCGGTGCGTCAGTCCTGCTGGAGCGCGCCCTGCAGGTCGAGCGTGATCGTGACGTCCTTGCCGACGAGCACGCCGCCCGTCTCGAGCGCCGCGTTCCACGTGAGGCCGAAGTCCTCGCGGTTGACGACCGTCTTCGCCGTCGCGCCGGCCTTGTAGTTGCCCCACGGGTCGACGCCGAACCCGCCGAACTCGAGCTCGAAGGTGACCGGCTTCGTCACGCCGCGAATGGTGAGGTCGCCGTCGACCAGGAAGTCGCCGTCCTCGATGCGCGTGCCGGTCGAGCGGAACTCCATCGTCGGGTGGTTCTCGGCGTCGAAGAAGTCGGCGGAGCGCAGGTGGTTGTCGCGACCCTCGTCCTTGGTGTCGACCGACGCGACGTCGACGCTCGCCTCCACCGTGGCCTCGAGGGGGTTCTCGGGGGCGACGATCGTCGCGCGCTTGACGCCGAACGTGCCGCGCACCTTCGAGATCATCATGTGACGCACGCTGAACGTCACCTCGCTGTGCGACGGGTCGAGCACCCAGGTGCCCGCCTTGTAGCCGGGAACGTCGATCGGGGTGGCGGTGGCGGTGGTCGTGTCGGTCATGCTCATCCTTCGTCTCGGGGCCGCCGCGGGCGCGACGGACTCCTTGGTCCAACGCGCCGCTCGAGTGGATCTATTCCCATGAATGTAAAAATTCTTCGTGCGGATGACGAAGGGGACGGATGCCGCGGCATCCGTCCCCTTTGCGAAACGCGGAAAGCGGTGGTCAGCCGACCTCGATGAGGTCGATCACGAAGATGAGGGTCTTGCCCCCGAGGAAGTGCCCGCCGGCCGGACCGTACGCGAGGTCCGGCGGGATCGTGAGCTCGCGACGACCGCCGACCTTCATGCCGGGGATGCCGTCCTGCCAGCCCTGGATGAGCCCGCGGAGGGGGAACTGGATGCTCTCGCCGCGGTTCCACGACGAGTCGAACTCTTCGCCGGACTCGTACTCGACCCCGACGTAGTGCACCGTGACGGTGTCGCCCGGCGATGCCTCAGCGCCCTCCCCCACGATGATGTCGCGGATGACGAGCTCATCAGGGGCGGGGCCCACGGGAGCATCGATCTCGGGCTTGGTGCGGTCGTCACTCATGCGTCCATACAACGCGAGCAGGAGGACGGAGTCAACGCGGCTGGTCACGCGCCGCAAGACTCAGCGCCCGGTGCCGCGGCGATGCCTGCGTGTCTACCGAGCGCTGAGTTGACCTGGCATCAGGATGCCCAAGCCGCCGCACACGTGTCAAGAGCCGCCCGGCGGGTCGCCGCTACCGCGACGTCACAGCGCGAACAGCGCCGCGCGGGCGGCCGCGGTCTTGCGCAGGAGTTCATGCTCGTCGTCGATCGCGTGCGGGTCGCGCCCCGTGATCGCTCGCTGCCGAGCGGCGGCGAGGGCCGTCGCATCCGCGATGAACTCCCGCATGATCGGCCGACGGTCGCCGCGCAGCGTCATCGCCCACTGCATCGCCGCCTTCCGCCCACGACCCGTCGCGAGCATGTCGACCTCCTGGGGCGTGAACCACCCGGCCGCCGCGTACTCGCCGAGTCGCGCGCGCGTGAGCCGTGCCTCTTCGCGTCGCAGCGCGATGATCCCGAGGATGAACAGCACGAACAGGGGCACCTGCGCCGTGATGTACAGCGCGAAGAAGTCGAGGAAGACCGCCGAGCCGTTCCAGAACGCGTGGAGACCCATCGCGCCGACCATGCCGATGAGCCACGGGCCGACCGCCTGCCCCGGTGTGAGGCCGCGCCGAGCCGCGAGGCCGAGTGCCAGGCCGGTGAGGCTCGTGAACATGACGTGAGCGAACGGCGACAGGATCCCGCGCAGGAAGAACGTCGCCGTGACGTCGGCGACGCCGCCCTCGATGAGGCTGATCGCGAAGTACTGGATGTTCTCGGTGAAGGCGAACCCGGCCCCGATGAGCGCGCCGTAGACGACGCCGTCCACCGGGCCGTCGAACGCGCGCCGGGCGCTCGCGAAGAGGATGAACACGCCCAGGCCCTTCGCGAGCTCCTCGACGATGGGTGCCTGGATGACAGCGGATGCGGCATCCGCGGCGACGGAATCGGCCGGGCCGAACAGGATCGTCAGCAGCAGGTCGACGCCGAGGGCGATCGCGACCGATGCGATCGCGCCCCACGCGACCGCGAACACGACGAGACCGCGCGGCTCGGGCTCCCAGCGGTCGACGAGGCGGATCGCGATGAAGACGCCCGCGAGCGGGATGAGCGCGAGGATCATGCCGACGATCGACGCGCCCGCGCCGATCGCGTTGAGGAAGTAGGCCGCGAGGACGAAGAACAGCAGCACGAGCACACCCGACAGCCAGATCGGGGCGGTGCGGCCGAGCCGCGACGGCACGGACACGGGAACGGATGCGGGCAGCGTGCCGACCGGCGGGATGGCGGCGCCGTGACCGATCTGAGGCTGGGCGAGGGGCGACGGGAACGGGGGCGGGACGAGCGAGGGTCGTCCGTCCGGGTTGGTCGTCATGCGCACAGCCTAGGGTCGGCGGCGCGGTCGCCGCACATCCGAATAGGCTGGTCGGATGCGTTTCGCCCACGTGACCCGGACGGGGTCGGATGCGCCGCGCCTTGCCGTCGTCGACGGCGATACGGCCGTCCTCGTCGAGAGACTGTTCCCCGGTGCGCCGAGGTATCTCGAAGAGCTCATCGCCGGAGGCGACGAGCTTCTGGAGCGGGTGGCGGATGCCTCGGCCGGCGCGGCGGAGCGGCATCCGCTCGACACCCTCGGTTTCGCCTCGGCGGTATTGAACCCGCCCGTGATCCTCGCGATCGGCCTGAACTACGCCGCCCACTCCGGTGAGCTCGGGCTCAAGACCGACTCCACCCCCACCGTCTTCGTGCTGTGGCCCAACTCGCTCGCGGGCCACGGGGGCACCACGACCTGGCCGCGGTCGCTCAGCGAGGCGATCGACTGGGAGGCGGAGCTCGGCGTCATCATCGGCCGCCCCGCGAAGGACGTGTCGGCCGAAGACGCGCTCTCGCACGTGTGGGGCTATACGGTCGTCAACGACATCACGGCGCGCGACATCCAGTACTCCGAGGCCCAGTGGTCGCGATGCAAGTCGTTCGACGGGTTCACGCCGACCGGCCCGTTCGTCGTGACGGCGGACGAGATCCCCGACCCGCAGGACCTCCACATCTGGACCATCGTGGACGGACACCAGATGCAGGACGCGTCGACCGGGCAGATGGTGCGTTCGGTCGCGACGCTCGTATCGCACCTGTCGCGCTCGGCGACGCTCCTGCCGGGCACGCTCATCTCGACCGGCAGCCCGGGCGGTGCGGGCTACTCGCGCGACCCGCAGATCTTCCTGCGCGACCGCTCGACGGTCACGGTCGGCATCGACGGCATCGGCTCGCTCACGACCCACTGCCGGATCGTGGACTGAGGGGGCGGCCACCGCAGACGAAAAGGCGGCCCCGCGTCCGCGGAGCCGCCCTTTCACGTGGTTCGGCGGTCTCAGCCGCACGTGATGGTGAGGCCGTTCGGCAGCTCGTGCGTGCCCGGGCCGAGTTCGGCGCATCGCTGCGCGAGCTCGCCGAGCGCCGGGAGGAAGACCGCCAGCAGCACGATGCCGACGATGATCCCGATGACCATCAGCACCGCCGAGATGATGATCGCGGCCACCGCCCAGCCGTTGGAGTGGCCGGCCTTCTTGCTCTGCACGAGCGCGATGATCCCGAGGATCAGCGCGACGAGCTGGACGAAGAATGACAGGATGAAGGCGACGATGCCCATCGTCCTGCCCGGCACGGTCTGGGTCGCCGGCGGGCCGTACGGAGCAGGAGGCGCGGCGGAGTACCCCGACCCCGCGTCACCGGCACCGGGGTACTGCTGCGGCGGCGGCTGGTACGCGGGCGGCTGGTACGCCGGTGGCTGCTGCGGGTCGACAGGGTTCTGAGGGTCTGACATGCGGACACCTTTCGGTCGTGACCCTGGAACGCTATCGGCCCGCGCGGACAGCGGGCAATCAGGACTCACACATCGTCGAGATCGGGTGCGCTCGGCTTGTCGGTGATCGGGTCCGCTCCGACGACCGGGATCGCGGCGGTGATCGCCTCGAGTCCCGACAGCCGCGCCGGCGACAGCTGCTTCGTGACCTCTTCGCGCGACATGAGCCCCGCCTCGACGACGAGGTCGGCGACGTTGCGGCCCGTGAGCAGCGCCGTCTTGGCGAGGGCAGCCGCGGCCGCATAGCCGATGAACGGCGTCAGCGCCGTGATCACGCCGACCGACGAGCCCACCATCGCGCCGAGCCGCTCACGGTTCGCCGTGATGCCGTCGACGCAGTTCACGCGCAACGTGTGCATCGCCCGGCGCATCCACGTGATCGACTGGAAGATCGAGTGCGCGATGACCGGCTCGAACGCATTGAGCTGCAGCTGACCGGCCTCGACGGCCATCGTCACGGTGAGGTCGGAGCCCGCGACCGCGAAGGCGACCTGGTTGACGACCTCGGGGATGACGGGGTTCACCTTGCCCGGCATGATGCTCGACCCCGCCTGACGCGCCGGCAGGTTGATCTCGCCGAGTCCCGCCTGCGGTCCGGACGAGAGCAGCCGCAGGTCGTTGCAGATCTTCGACAGCTTGATCGCGTTGCGCTTGAGCGACGAGGAGAACGACATGAACGCGCCCGTGTCGCTCGTGGACTCCACCAGGTCGGTCGCGAGATCCAGATCGAGGCCCGTGATCTCGCGGAGGTGCCGCAGCACCGCGTTGCTGTAGTCGGGGTGGGTCGTGATGCCGGTGCCGATCGCCGTCGCGCCCATGTTGACCTCCATCAGGAGGTACCTGTTCTCGAGCAGGCGGTTGTAGTCCTCGCCGAGAGTCGTCGCGAAGCCGTTGAACTCCTGCCCCAGCGTCATCGGCACGGCGTCCTGCAGCTGCGTGCGGCCGACCTTGAGGACGTCGTGGAACTCGACGGCCTTGGCCAGGAACGAGCGGCGCAGCAGGTCGAGCTCCTCGAGCAGCGTCTGCAGGTCGAGGCTCAGGCCGATCTTGACCGCCGTCGGGTAGACGTCGTTCGTGGACTGGCTGCGGTTCGTGTCGTCGATCGGCGAGAGGAACTCGTAGTCCCCCTTCTCGCGACCGGCCAGCTCGAGCGCGATGTTGGTGATGACCTCGTTCGCGTTCATGTTGGTCGACGTGCCGGCGCCGCCCTGGATCACGCCCACGACGAACTGGTCGTGGAACTGGTCGTCGATCACGAGCTGGGCCGCGCGGTCGATCAGGTCGGCCTTCTCGGGGTCGAGCACCCCGATCTCCTTGTTCGCGCGCGCCGAGGCCTGCTTGACCATCGCGAGCGCGCGCACGAGGTCGCGGTACACCGAGATCGGCCGCTTCGAGATCGGGAAGTTCTCCAGGGCTCTCGCGGTGTGGATGCCCCAATAGGCGTCGGCCGGGATCTGCATGGATCCGAGGGAATCTGTCTCAGTGCGGGTGCGCGTCATTGCGTCCAGTGACATCGTGTTGTCCTTGTGGGTCGTCACGGAAGTGGAGTGGGATGCCTACGAGCGTACCCGCGCGCGTGCGCCCCGAGACTGTACCTCCCGTACGGTGCGGTCGCGTGGTATGTACGACCCGGCGATGGCGTTCTCGCGCCCGCGAGCCGCGCGTCAGCGCTTGCGCGAGAAGCGCTCCAGCCGTTCCTCGGGCGTGAGCCGCGCCATCCGCTCGATCCACTCCGCCGAGAAGTAGTCCCCCGTCACGGCGTCGACGACCGGCACGACCGAATGCGTGATCGTGTCGTCGTACACGTGCACCAGATGGAAGGACGGGCCGGCGTCCATTCCGTTGACCTCGGATGCCGGCCGCGCGAGGTTCATCGTGTAGCAGGTCGCCGCGGCGACGCTCACCGGAATCCCCGCGAAGGTGCCGCTCGTGGAGTAGTGGAGGTGCCCGCCGAGGATCGCGCGCACGTCGGATCCGGCGATCGCGGCGGCGAGACGACCCTGGTCACGCAGCTCGAGGATGTCGAACAGCGGCAGGTGGCTCGGCAGCGGCGGATGGTGGAGTGCGAGGATCGTGCCGAGCGGGGCCGGCGTCGACAGCACACTCCGCAGCCACGCGAGCTGTCCCTCGTCGAGGTCGCCGTGGTGCCACCCCGGGACGCTCGTGTCGAGCGCGACGAGGCGCAGCCCGCCGAGGTCCCACGCCCCGACGACGGGCTCCTCGGTGGGTTCGAGGTCGAGCAGGTCGCGCCGCAGCGCGGGGCGCTCGTCGTGGTTGCCGGCGACCCACACGACCGGCGACCCGAGCCGCGCCACGAGCGGCTCGACCGCGGCGCGCAGGGCGCGGTACGCCTCCGGCTCGCCGAGGTCGGTGAGGTCACCGGTGAACACGATCGCGTCGGGACGGATGCCGAGCGCCTCGACAGCCTCGAGCGTGCGTGCGAGATTCGCCGCCGTGTCGTACCGGCCCCCGAGTGGCGGGTTGCCGGCGAGCAGGTGCGTGTCGCTCAGGTGGACGATCGTGCGCCGGGCAGGCGGGTACTGGCCGAACTGGACGGGCTGGGGGACCTCCATGCCGTCATGCTACGTGCCGGTGCGGCGGCGCCGGTGGTCCCGCATCCGTGAGCCTCACTTCAGGACGATGAGCAGCAGTCCTCCGAGCACCGCGAGACCGCACAGCGTGAACGACGCGTATGCGCAGACGAGCGCGAACAGCTTCTGCCCCTCGGTGAGGGGGTTCTTCTTCGCGGCCTTCGCCGCGGCCTTCGCCGCGCGACGGGCCTCCTTCTCGGAGATGACGGTGATCGCGTCGGTGAACTCGACCGGCGCGACGACCGGCACGCGTCCGGCGCGCACGAGCAGGCGCAAGCCGATCGCATAGAAGCCGACCACGAGAACCGCGGCGACGAGAGCGGCTGCGAACACCTCGACGAAGGCGATCCAGTCGATCGTGATGTTCACTTCGACGCCTCCTTCTCGCGCTTCTCACGCTTGGCTGCCGCGGCGGCCGCCTCGCGCTCACGGCGGGCCTCGGCGCGCATCGCGGCGCGCTGACGCCGCGTGGGCGGCGGGTTGCGCTTGACCTTGACGGCGCGCCCGGACTCGGCGACCTCGCTCATGGCGTTCGCGGAGTTGACCGCGTTGCGACGCGAACGCAGGAACAGGCCGAGGATGACCGCGACGGCGAGCACCGCGTCGACGGCGATGCCCCACGGGCCGAACCAGACGATGAGCATCGCGCACGCGGCGCCGACCGCCGCGGCGGCGGGAAGAGTGAGGACCCAGCCGATCGCGATCCGGCCGACCGTGCGCCAGCGAACCTTCGAGCCACGGCGACCGAGCCCCGAGCCGATGACCGAGCCCGAAGCGACCTGCGTCGTCGAGAGCGCGAAGCCGAAGGCGCTCGAGGCGAGGATCGTCGACGCCGTGGCGGTCTCGGCCGAGAAGCCCTGCGCGGGCTTGACGTCGGTGAGGCCCTTGCCGAGTGTGCGGATGATGCGCCAGCCGCCCATGTACGTGCCGAGCGCGATCGTGATGGCGCACGCGAAGATGACCCACGTCTGCGGGTCCGCGTGGGCGGGGTCCTGCCACCCCGCGACGATGAGGGCGAGGGTGATGACGCCCATCGTCTTCTGGGCGTCGTTGGTGCCGTGGGCGAGCGCGACGAGCGACGACGTGAAGATCTGGCCCCACCGGAATCCGTCGCGCCCATCCGGCTTGTTGTCGTACCGGCGCGTGATCGCGTACGCGATGCGCGTCGCGGCGAAGGCGATGACACCCGCCGTGAACGGCGCGATGAGGGCGGGCAGCACGACCTTGCTGAGCACCTGACCGAAGTCGATCGCCGCGACGCTCGCTCCCACGATCGTCGCGCCGATCAGCCCGCCGAACAGGGCGTGCGACGAGCTCGACGGCAGCCCCAGCAGCCACGTGAGCATGTTCCACGTGATCGCGCCGATGAGGCCCGCGAAGATGATGGGCAGCATCGTGGTGCCGGTCAGGGAGTCCTCGCGGATGATCCCGTGCGAGATCGTCTTCGACACCTCGGTCGACAGGAACGCGCCGACGAGGTTGAGCACCGCGGCCAGGAGCACGGCGACCTTGGGCCGCAGCGCACCGGTCGCGATCGGCGTCGCCATCGCGTTGGCGGTGTCGTGGAAGCCGTTCGTGAAGTCGAAGAAGAGCGCCAGGGCGATCACCAGCGCGACGAGCAGGGCTGCGGTTTCCACCGTTCGCTTTCGTGAGAATGAGGGGAAGGTCTGAGAGGTGCCGACGGGATCGGCGTGACGAACGAACAGTTCACCGTGAGTTCAGGAACCGGCAACCGGCCACAGAAATCCTTACACCGCGGTCGCCCTCGGTCAACTCAGGACGGCGCGTCGGAGGGGTGTCCCGGCAGACGGTCAGGGCCTGTCCAGCCGGAGCGGGCCTGTACGGGCGAATCGGATGCTCCGGCGGATGCCTCGACTACCGTTGACCTGTGACCGCCAACGACCCGTCCGCGCCTCCGATCGACACCGTCTCCGCCCCGGTCGCCCCGAGGCGCCCGGTTCGTCGCAGCCACCACGGCGACGACGTCGACGATCCGTACGAGTGGCTCCGTGCGAAGGACGACCCCGCCGTCATCGCGCACCTCGAGGCCGAGAACGCATACACGCGCGCCCGGACCGCGCACCTCGCGACGTTGCGCGATCGGATCTTCGCCGAGATCAAGGGCCGCACCCTCGAGACCGACCTCTCGGTGCCGGCGCGCCGTGGAGACTGGTGGTACTACGGGCGCACGGTCGAGGGCAAGCAGTACGGCATCCAGTGCCGCGCTCCCCTCGCCTCCCCCGACGACTGGACCCCGCCCGAGCTCACCCCCGACGTCGAGGTGCCGGGCGAGCAGGTGCTCCTCGACGGCAACGTCGAGGCCGAGGGGCACGAGTTCTTCTCACTCGGCAGCTTCGAGGTGTCGAACGACGGCACGCGCATGCTCTACGGCGTCGATGTCGCGGGCGACGAGCGCTACACGATCCGCGTGCGCGACCTCGTGACCGGCGAGCAGCTGCCCGACGAGATCCCCGGTACGTTCGCGGGGGCGACCTTCTCGCCCGACGGGCGCTTCATCGTCTACACCACCGTCGACGACGCATGGCGGCCCGACACGGTGTGGCTGCACGAGCTCGGCACCCCCGTCTCCGAAGACACGAAGCTCTTCCACGAGCCCGACGAGCGGTACTGGGTCGGCGCGGGCTTCACGCGCAGCGACCGGTACCTCGTGATCGGCCTGGGTTCGTCGATCACGAGTGAGGAATGGCTCGTCGACGCGGACGACCTCCGCTCCGAGCCGCGCGTCGTGTGGCCGCGCGTCGAGGGCGTCGAGTACGACTCCGAGCACGCCGTGGTCGACGGCGAGGACGTGCTCTACGTGCTCCACAACGACGGAGCGCTCGACTTCGAGCTCGTGAAGGTCGCGGCATCCGACCCCGCCGGCCCTCGTGAAGTGGTGATCCCACACGAGCCCGGTCGTCGCCTGCTGGGCATGTCGACGTTCCGCGACTGGGGTGTCGTCGCCTACCGGCGCGAGGGCATCGCCCGCATCGGCCTGCTCGACTACGTCGACGGCGCCGTGCGCGAGATCGTCTTCGACGAGCCGCTGTACTCGGTCGGCACGGGCGGCAACCCCGAGTGGGCTCCCCCCCTGCTGCGGCTCGGCTACGGCTCGTTCGTGACTCCGAGCACCGTCTACGACTACGAGATCGCGACCGGCGAGCTCCACCTGCGCAAGCGCCAGCCCGTGCTGGGCGGCTACGACCCCGCCGACTACGCGCAGGCGCGCGTGTGGGCGACCGCGCAGGACGGGGTCCGCGTGCCCATCTCGCTCGTGTGGAAGCGCTCGTTCGGCGAAGTGGGCTCCGCCCCGCGGCCCGTGCACCTGTACGGTTACGGCTCGTACGAGCACTCGATCGAGCCCGCGTTCTCGGTGCCGCGCCTGTCGGAGCTCGACCGCGGCGTCGTGTTCGCCGTCGCGCACGTCCGCGGCGGCGGCGAGCTCGGTCGCCAGTGGTACGAGGACGGCAAGCTCCTCGCCAAGCGGAACACGTTCACCGACTTCGTCGACTGCGCACGCCACCTCGTCGAGAACGGCTACACGACGCCGCAGCAGCTCGTCGCCGAGGGCGGCTCGGCCGGTGGACTGCTCATGGGCGCGGTGGCGAACCTCGCGCCTGAGCTGTTCGCCGGCATCCTCGCGGATGTGCCGTTCGTCGACGCGCTCACGACGATCCTCGACCCGTCGCTGCCGTTGACGGTCATCGAGTGGGACGAGTGGGGCGACCCCCTGCACAACGCGGACGTGTACGCGTACATGAAGTCGTACTCGCCGTACGAGAACGTGCGAGCGGATGTCTCGTACCCGAAGATCCTCGCCGTGACCTCGCTCAACGACACGCGCGTGCTGTACGTCGAGCCGGCGAAGTGGGTCGCGCGCCTGCGCGAGGTCGGGGCCGACGCGCTGCTCAAGTGCGAGATGTTCGCCGGCCACGGCGGCGTGAGCGGGCGCTACAACGCCTGGCGCGAGCGCGCGTTCGAGCTCGCGTGGCTGCTCGACGTGCTCGGCGTCGCCGACGCCTGAGCGCGCTGCGCACGCGCCACGACCGCCCTCCCTCTCCCCTCGTCCGCTGCTCCTCCCCTCCTCCGCTCCTCGCCTCCTCGCCTCCTCCCCTCTTCCCCTCCTCCCTTTCCGAGATCAGGACATCTGGCCTACGCAGGAGGTTCCGCCGCAGAACCTCCTGTTTTCGCCAGATGTCCTGATCTCGGTAGGGGCGGAGGCTGCGGATGCCGCGCCGACAGCTCCTCCCCAAGTCGAACAGGCGTCGAAGTCGGCCTCACATCGCGCCCCCGAACACATAAGGTGACGAACTCCGAACGACAATCGCCGGATGGCGTCCGGAACTCTCCGCTCATCAGACCGGCGCGGCGCGCTTGTCGCCTGGATTCGTCGACGACACGGCGTTGCCCACACGTCGGATGCGCGTGCGCAGGGCTTCACGGCCTACGACATCAGCGACACGGTAGCCGCCGGCGGGCTTGTGCGCGTGCGGCGTTCGTGGCTCGTGACTCCGGACTGCGATGGCCGGCGCGTTGCCGCTGCTCGCGTCAGCGGCAGACTGACGTGCGTGAGCGCAGCCGAGGTTCGCGGATTGTGGTCCCCCGATCGCGAGGTGCCGGCAGTGCACGTCGCGGTCGCGTCGACTGCTTCTCGTTTCGCCTCGGACGGCCTTCATCTGCACTGGGGACGTGGACCGTCCCCCGTCGGGCGCAACGCGAACGAGGATCCGATTCTCAATGTGCTCTTCCATGTCGCGCATTGCCTGCCGCATAGCGACGCCCTCGCGGTCTGGGAGTCGGCGATCCGCAGAGGAGAAGCCGACCCCGACGTGCTCGCTCGCGTCGCGTGGCGAAGCACGCAAGCATCCGAACTCGCGGATTCGGCCTCATCCCTTTCGGATTCCGGACTCGAGACCCGATTCGTCGACGGAATGCGAACGGCGGGCGTCGTCGTTCGTCAGCAGGTCTGGATCGATGGGCACCCGGTCGACGGCCTCATCGGCACGTCGCTCGTCGTGCAGATCGACGGGTTCGCGCACCACGGGACGGCCGCCGACCGTCGCCGAGATATCGCCGCAGACGCGCGACTGACGGTTCGCGGGTACGTCGTACTCCGGTTCGACTACCAGCAGATCCTCTTCGACTGGAACCGGGTCCTCGACACGGTCCTGACGGCGATGGCGCAGGGCGCGCACCGGCGTCGAGTGCAGTCACGCGTGTGATCCTCCGCGCGGCGCGAGTCCGGCTCGCTGGCCACCTCTGCGCATCCTCCGCGCCGCCCGAATCAGGACATCTGGCCACCTCAGGACCACTCAGGGCGATTTCCCCTGATTTCGCCAGATGTCCTGATTCGGGCGAAACCCCAAACCCGAAACCCGAAACCCGAAACCCGGAACCCCGACGGGGCTGACACCCGGATGCAGCGGCCTGAGCCGCTCAGCCGAACAGTGCCGCGGCCTCTTCGTAGCGGTAGAGGGGCACCGTGTTGAGCTCACCCAGCGCGTCGATGAACGGCACGCGCACGATGTCGGTGCCGCGCAGGGCCACCATCTGGCCCCACGCGCCGTCGACGACGGCATCCGCCGCCGCGAGGCCCAGGCGCGTCGCGAGCACGCGGTCGAAGCCCGACGGCGAGCCGCCGCGCTGGATGTGACCCAGCACCGTCGCGCGCGTCTCGATGCCGGTGATGCGCTCGATCTCGGGCGCGAGCACCTCGCTGATGCCGCCGAGGCGCGGACGGTTGAAGGCGTCGAGACCCTTGTCGCTGTAGGCCTCCTCCATGCCCTTGAGCGTGAAGCCCTCCGACACGACCACGAGCGGAGCGCGACCACGGTCGTGGGCCTTCGAGACGAGGTCGCAGATCTCCTCGATCGACATCGGCACCTCGGGGATGCAGATCGCGTGGGCGCCCGCCGCCATGCCCGCGTGGAGCGCGATCCAGCCGACGTGGCGGCCCATGACCTCGGCGACCATGCAGCGCTGGTGCGAGTCACCCGTCGTGCGCAGGCGGTCCATCGCATCCGTCGCGATGTTCACGGCCGTGTCGAAGCCGAACGAGTAGTCGGTCGCGCGCAGGTCGTTGTCGATCGTCTTCGGCACGCCGAGCACGTTGATGCCGTCGTTCGACAGGCGGTTCGCGGCCGCGAGCGTGCCCTCGCCGCCGATCGCGATGATGCCGTCGATCCGGTGGCCGTAGAGCGTCTTGGCGATGTTCTCGGCGCCGCCCCGCGGACCCTCGTACGGGTTCGTGCGGCTCGTGCCGAGGATCGTGCCGCCGACCTTCGAAAGGCCCTTCACCTCGTGGCGCGTCAGCGGGAAGAAGTCCGCGTCGACGACGCCCCGCCACCCGTCGCGGATGCCGACGAACTCGAGGTCGTACGACGTCGTGCCCTTGAGCACGACACCGCGGATGACCGCATTGAGTCCGGGGCAGTCGCCGCCGCTGGTCAGGATACCGATCTTCATGCTGAGTCCTCGCTGTCGGGTGAGTCGTCGGCGACGGTGCCTCACCTGAGATTAGTGCCGGACGAGGCGGGCGTGCCACACGGCGCCGACCGACTGGTGGAAGCCCGCGTGAGCTGGGCGGACGAAGCGGATGCCGCGACCCGGCGGCCGCGGCATCCGTCGCCCTTCGAATCTCCGTCAGACCTGCGGCTCGCCCTTGCTGCCCTCGCGCGCCGCGCGCTCGTCGGCCTCGGCGCTGTCGATCGCGTCGTCGTCGATGTCGCGGTCGAGCGGCTCTTCGCTGTCGGGCGCGAGGGCGCCGTCCGGCGTGCCGAGGAGCCGCGCATCGGGCTCGTTGGTCGTGGGCTGTGTGGGATCGGACATCGTCGCCTCCTCGTATCGGTGGCGACGACGCTACGAGCGCCGGACGTGCGTGCGCGACGGGGTTGACTCGGGCGCGCGAGCGGGTCTCGGAACGGTCCGCTCCCCCGGGGCTCACTCGGCGCCGAGAGCGCGGCGCGTGAGGTGCATGAGCGCCGACAGCTGCACCGAGTCGCTCGACTGCGGGTCGACCGCGATGCCGTCGAGGGCGCGCTGAGCGAGGCCCTGCTTCGAGTCGATGAGCTCGGCGATCTTCGTGTCGATCGTGTGCGCCGCGATGATGCGCCACGCGGTGACCGGCTCGTCCTGCCCGATGCGGTGCACACGGTCGATCGCCTGCGTCTGCTCGGCGGCCGTCCACGACAGTTCCGCGAGCACCACGTTCGACGCCGCCTGCATGTTCAGACCCACGCCCGCGGCGGTCAGCGAGCACACCGCGATGCCGACGCCGGGATCGTTGTTGAACGCGTCGATCGCCTGCTGGCGCGCTGGGGTCGTCTGGTCGCCGCGGATCGACACAGTGCGCAGGCCTGCGGCGGCGAAGTGCGCCTCGGCCTGGTCCATGACGTCGATGTGCTTCGCGAAGAACACGACCTTGCCCACCGAGCGCTGCAGCTGCACGGCGTAATCGGCGGCCAGCTGTGCCTTCGCCTGACCGATCTTGCGCACCATGGTGAAGACGTTCTCGGCGCCCGTCCCGGCGGCCTTCGACTCGTCGAGCTCGTTCTGGGCCACCATGCGTACGATGTCGTCGTCGATCTCGCCGGGCGCCATGACGCGGTGCGAACGCGACTCGACGATGCGGCGGTACCGCGCGGCGAGGCGCTCGCCCAGCTCGCGCTCCGCCTGGCGGATCGACCTGCCGTACTCGTCGTCGAGCTCGACGGGGAGGTCGGCGATGAGCTTGTCGGGGAGGTCCGCCGCGACATCCGTCTTGAGGCGCCGCACGATGCCCATCGAGATGACGGCGTCGCGCGCCTCGGGGTAGAACGCCTTGTCGGCCGGCGTGAGGCCGGTCGCGTCGAGCTTCTCCATGAGGGCGGGCCCGGGCTTCTCGCCCGACGGCACCGTCCAGCCGAGGAACCGCCAGATCGCGTCGAAGTCCTCGACGTCGTTGATGAGCGGGGTTCCGGTCAGGGCGAGCATGAGCGGGTCGCGCACCTGTTCGCGGATGCGGCCGGCGAGCGCGAGCACGTTCTGCGAGCGCTGCGACGTGAGGTTCTTGATGAAGTGCGCCTCGTCGACGACCATGCCCTTCAGCCCGATGGTCGACAGCCACGAAAGGTGTCGGTCGAGGATCTCGTAGTTCACGATGAACACGTCGGCGAACGCGTCGATGTCTTCGCCGTCGCCGTGGATGACGGTGGCGCGACGCTGCGGCGTCCAGCGCTCGACCTCGCGGGCCCAGTTCATCTTGACGACGTTGGGCACGACGGCCAGCAGCGGGTAGGCGCCGGCGACGGATGCCGCGAGCACCGACTCCGCGGTCTTGCCCAGGCCCGGCTCGTCGGCGAGCAGGAACGTGCGGTGGCCCTGCCGGACGGCCTCCAGGAACCGCGACTGATGCGGCATGACCTCGAGTCCCTTGGGCGAGACGCGGTCGAACTCGGGGACCGGGGGAAGCTCCATCGTGGCCGAGCCGCCTCCGGCGCCCGTCTCGAACGCCTTGTACAGCGGGCCCATGAGCTCCCACCCGTCGAGGCGACGGCGCGGGGTCTCCTTCGGCAAGCGCAGCGTGAGGTCGGGAGCGAGGAACGGGTTCGCCTCGCGGCGCGACTCGACCTGCGGCGGCACGACCTGGCGCTCGGCGAGCGCTGCGGGCACGACGGGAGCGGCGACCGGCGACGGGATGTCGGCGATGACGAGCTCCTCGTCGGGCAGCTCGGCGCCGGACTCGAGCAGCCAGTCGCGGCGCATGCGCCGCGCGACCGGCGACGTGGCCTGGTCGGCCTCGAGCAGCTGGATGAGCGACGTGTCGCGCGCGGCGGTCTTCGCGAGGATCGTCGCGACGCCGTCGAGGCGCTTGAGAAGCTCGGCGCGCGCGGCATCCGTGATCGTCGTGTCGTTCTTGACGCGCGCACGCTCCTCGCGGACGAGGAACGCGATCACCTGGAACTTGACGCGGTTCGTCGGGCCGAGCTTTCCGCGCTGGGCCTTGGCCTCGACCTCGCGCACCTTGCGCGCGAGGATCGGGATGATGGGGGCCTCGTCGTCGCGGCGCGCGGACGAGGACTTGCGGCGTCGGGACGCCGTCTGGGCGGGTGCCGTGGTCGGCATGCTCCTCCTGAGCGTGTGTGCCGGGATGGCCGGCTGACCAGTCGGGACGGGTCATTCATGCGTGCTCCCGCGGGCGGCGGATGGCGCCGTCACGGACGCGGGACCGGATGCCTCGCCCGCCGGCCGCTGGCACTCGCTTCTGCGAGCTGCGACGTCGACGGAACGGGATCTCCGCTTACATTCTAGCGGAGGCGGGCCGGATGCCGGGCGACTCAGCTCCAGAGAGTCGCGACGATGTCTTCCGTGTACCCGTCGGGCGTGAAGTTGATGTAGCGCGTCGAGATCCACACGGAGTCGCGAAGGACGTGCACCTCGCCGTGGATGACCTCGTTGTCGTCGAGGTCGATCGTGCGCTGTTCGACGCGGCACACCGTGCCGCCGAGCTCGTCGCCGCATCCGAATCCCGCGTCGAGCATCGCCGCCTGGAGCGTCTCGGCCTGGTCCGCGCCGATCACGGTCACGTTCGTCGCGAGTCCGAACTCGCTCGGCTTCCCCCAGGAGCAGCGGAGCGTCGTCACGCCCGATTCGAGGATCTCGATGCCGTCGACGACCTCGGTCGACAGCATCGTCACGCCGAGGTCATTCAGCGGTGGGTTCTGCTGGTTGAGCGACGCGAGCATGTCGGCCGAATAGATGTCCTCGCACGCCGTGGGCACCTCGATCCCCGCGTCGGGCATGTTCGACTCGATCGGAGTCGGCTCGGTGGGCTCCGGCTTGGGCGTGACGGGCGTGACCGTCGGGCTGGGCGACGGACCGGGCTCGGGCTGGCACGCCGTCACGAGCGCCGCCCCGGCGACGAGGAGCGCCACGACTGTCGCGACGCGCGCACGCGAGTCGAGATGGTTGCGCGCGCTCGGTCCGCGGCGACGGCGTTCTGTCGTCACTGATCCTCCCGGGGTTCGTCCTCCCGAGACTACTCGCGCCGCGCCGTCGCCTGCTGCCACCGCTGCAGCGTGCCGGGATCGTCGGTGACGATCCCGTCGACCCCGAGAGCCGTCACCGCGTCCCACTGCCGGTCGCTGTTGAGCGTGTAAACGACGACCCGCAATCCGGCGGCGTGCAGCTCGTCGACGACATCGGGTCTGTCGAGCACGGCGCGCCGATCGACCACCACTCCTCTCGCGCCGGCCTTGCGCGCGGCATCCGCCACGTCGTCGGGCAGACGCTTCATGATCACGAGCCGCGGGATCACGTCCGACACGGCGCCTACGAGGGCGAGGCTGCGTGCATCGAAGCTCGCGAGGACGACGTTGTGTTCGAGCCCGCGCGTCTCGACGTCGGCGACCAGGCGCGCGGCGGCCGGCTCGTCCCAGCGCCCCTTGAGCTCGACGATCGCGCGACGGCCCGCGCCCTCGAGCACGTCGAGGAACTCGCCGAACGTCGGCACCCGCGTGCCCGCGAAGCGCGCGTCGAACCACGATCCCGCGTCGAGCTCGCGCACCTCGGCGAAGGTCAGGGCCGACAGCGGCCCCCGGCCGTTCGTCGTGCGGTCGACGGTGGCGTCGTGCATGAGCACCGCCACGCCGTCGGCCGTCAGGGCGACGTCGACCTCGACGTAGTCGTAGCCGTCGGAGAGTGCCGCCTCGATCGCGGGCAGGGTGTTCTCGGGCGCCGTCGCTCCCCCGCCGCGGTGGCTCGCGATGAAGGCGAGGTCGCCGGGCGCCCGCGTGTCGCCGAGGAGCTCCTTCGAGCTCACGCGCGCGGGCGTCGCCCCGAGGAACGCGATCACCAGGCTTGCGACGGCCAGCACGCACACGACGACGAGGGCCTGCATCCGGTCTCGGGCTCGGGTCGCGTCGAGGGCCGGCTCTTCGGGCATCGGGCATGTCCTCCGGGTCTTGCGCCGCGTCCTCGTCGACGCGGTGGGAACACTCTACACAGGCCCGTTATCTTTTCGTTACAAATCTCGGATTCACGCTTCCCATCCCGTGTGTCCGCCGCGATCGATATCGTGGGCCGCATGGCCGAGACGATGACGCGGGACCAGCGGCTCGTCCTGTGGATCGCGGTGCTCGCTTCGTTCGTGTCGTTCCTCGACGGCACGGTCGTCAACGTCGCCCTGCCCGCGATCGCGGACGAGCTCGGCGGCGGCCTCACGACGCAGCAGTGGGTCGTCGACGCGTACCTCGTGACCCTGGGGGCGCTCATCCTCGTGGCGGGGTCGCTGAGCGACGTCTTCGGCCGCATCCGCGTGATCGTCGTCGGACTGATCGGCTTCGGTGTGACGTCCGTCGCGATCGCCCTCGCGCCGACGGCCGAGTTCCTGATCGTGACCCGCGCGCTGCAGGGCGTCGCGGGCGCCCTCCTGGTGCCGAGCTCCCTGGCGCTCATCACGGCGAACTTCCGCGGACCGGCGCAGGCGCGCGCGATCGGCATCTGGACGGCGGCGACGACGGTCGCGCTCATCGCCGGACCCGTCCTGGGCGGCCTGTCGGTCGACTTCCTGTCGTGGCGGCTCGTCTTCCTCATCAACGTCGTGCCGATCGCGGTGACGCTGTGGCTGCTCGCGGTCCTCAAGCAGCGCGACGTGCGTCGCCCCGGGGCGACGGTCGACTGGTTCGGAGCGCTCCTGTGCACGATCGGCCTCGGCGGCGCTGTCTTCGGCCTCATCGAGGGTCCGCGGCTCGGGTGGGGGTCCCCCCTCATCGTGACGACCCTCGTGGTCGGCGTGCTCGCGTTCGCGGGGTTCATCGTGCGCCAGGCCCTCGCGCGCGACCCGATGATGCCGCTCAGCCTCTTCCGCGTGCGCAACTTCTGGACGGGCAACGTCGCGACGGCCTTCATCTACGCCGCGCTCGCGCTCAATGGTCTCGTCGTGGTCGTCTACCTGCAGGAGGGCGCGGGGCTCTCGGCGACGGTGGCGGGGCTCGCGAGCCTGCCGATCACGATCCTCATGATCGTGCTGAGCTCGCGCATCGGGGCCCTCGCCGGCAAGTGGGGCCCCCGGCTGTTCATGACGACCGGTCCGCTCGTGATGGCCGTCGGATCGGCGCTTCTGCTGACGGTCAGCGCGGACTTCGACTACTGGTGGCAGGTCTTGCCGAGCATGATCGTGTTCGGCCTGGGTCTCGCGATCACGGTCGCTCCGCTCACCGCGGCGATCCTCGGCGCGATCGACCCGTCCCGCAGCGGCATAGCGTCGGCTATCAACAACGCGGTCGCCCGTGTCGCCGGACTCATCGCGATCGCGATGCTCGCGGTGATCGTCGGCGGCGCGCTCGACCTGCGGGGCTTCCATCAGGCCGCGATCGTCACGGCCGTGCTCATGGCGATCGGCGGGATCGTGTCGTTCGCCGGCATCCGGAACCCTCCGAAGAACACGGCGGATGCCCCCGACGCCCCGCCCGTCGTCGAGAAGTCAGACGACGCCTGAGCGCGCCGAGAGCACCGCGTCCCACAGCGCGTCGGCGACCTCGCGCTTCGAGCCCTTCGGCTCGGCGACGACGTCGCCGCGCGCGTCGATGATGTGGAGCGCATTGGCGTCGCTCTCGAAGCCCTTCGCCCAACCGACCTCGTTCACGGCGAGCAGGTCGACGCCCTTGCGGGCGCGCTTGCGGCGACCGCGCTCGAGCAGCTCGTCGTCCTGCGCCGTCTCGGCCGCGAATCCGACGATCGTCTGGCCGTCGCGGCGCCGCTCGACGAGCCCCGCGAGGATGTCGACGTTCTCCTCGAGGTCGAGCCGCAGGCCTTTCGCCCGCCCCTCCTTCGAGAGCTTGCGCGGCGACACCTCGGCGACGCGGTAGTCGGCGACGGCGGCCGCCATCACGACGACCTCACGGTCCTCGGACTCGGCGAGCACGGCATCGGCGAGCTCGGCGGCCGTGCCGGCACGGACGATGCGGATGCCGGCGCGCCCGGATGCCTCGGCCAGCACCTGCCCGTCGACGTGCGCCGCGACGAGCACGACGTCGGCCCCGCGATCTGCGGCCGCGACCGCGACCGCGACGCCCTGCTTTCCGCTCGAGCGGTTGCCGATGTACCGGACGGGGTCGATCGGCTCGCGCGTGCCCCCGGCGGAGACGAGCACGCGAAGGCCCGCGAGGTCGCCGGGCACGGAGCGCGCGACGGCGAGCGCCGCTTCGACGATGCGCTCGGGTTCCGACATCCGTCCCGGCCCGGAGTCGCCACCCGTGAGCGGGCCGTCGTCGGGCCCCACCACGTGCACTCCGCGCACGCGCAGGACCTCGATGTTGTGCTGTGTCGCGGGGTGCCGCCACATCTCGGTGTGCATCGCCGGCGCGACGACGACCGGTGCGGTGGTCGCGAGTAGGGTGGTGCCGAGGAGATCGTCCGCGAGCCCGGCGGCCATCTTCGCCAGCGTGTTCGCCGTGGCAGGCGCCACGATGACGAGGTCGGCGCGCTGCCCGAGGGCGACGTGTCGCACCTTCGCGACATCCTCGTGCACGGACGTCGTCACGGCGTTCCGGCTGATCGACTCCCACGTGGGCAGTCCCACGAAGCGCAGGGCGTCCTCGGTCGGCACGACGTGCACGTCGTGCCCGTCGAGCACGAGCAGCCGCACGAGCTGGACGGTCTTGTACGCGGCGATCCCGCCCGTGACACCGACGACGACGAACACGACACCGATCCTCCCACGGACCCCACCCAGTCAGGAGACCCCGCCTCGATGTGCACCGTGATCCTCCGCGTCCCTTCCGACCCCCGCGCGCCGGTGCGCGTGCTCGCGATCCGCGACGAGGATCCGGCGCGGGCGTGGCTGCCGCTCGGCGAGTCGTGGCCCGACACGCATCCGGGAGTCGTCGGCGTGCGCGACGCGCGTGCGGGGGGTGCGTGGCTCGCGGCCGACCCCGCGAAGGGGCGCCTCGCCGTGCTGCTCAACCGCGCCGACGTGGCCACCCGTCCCGAGGAGGAGCTCGTGTCGCGCGGCGGCATCGTGCTCGCCTCAGTGGAGGGCCGGTCGCCCCAGGGCGAGCCCGCGACCCACGGCTTCAACCTCGTCGAGGTCGACGGCGGGCACGCGCGCCTCGTCACGTGGGATGCGGCAGCCCTGCGCACGACCGACCTCGAACCCGGCACGCACATGATCGCGCACGACGACGTCGACGACCCGCGCACCGCCCGCATCGAGCGATGGCTCCCGGAGTTCCGCGCAGCGGAGCTCCCCGACACGGACGACGGGTGGTGGGTCCCGTGGCTCGAGATCGTGGAGCGCTCGACCGAGCTCCCCCACGACGACGACCGAACGATCATCCGCGACAACCGTCCGTTCGGCTACCCGACGCTATCGCTGCTCGTGTGCGCGGCATCCGTCCGGCCTTCGGCGGTCGACCTCCACTACGCCGAGTTCGACGAGCCCGGCCGGTGGAACGCGCTCGCGCTCCGCTAGTCCTTCCCGCGTGGCGATGCCCCCGCGAGATCAGGACATCTCGCGGAGTCAGGAGCTTGTTACGCCGAAACTCCTGTCGCGGCCAGATGTCCTGATTCGGGCGAAGGGGAAGCGTGTCGGTGAAGGGTGAAAGGGACGGGCTGCGGCGCGGGCACGCCCGACGTCGTCCCTAGACGAGCGACTTCGGGTGCCAGACCGTCTTCGTCTCGGTGAACTGCGCGATGCGCGCGAGGCTGGGGGCCGCGGCATCCGGTCCCTGCTCCGGCGACGTGACGCGCGTGAGCGTCTGGGCCGCGGCCATCTGCAGTTCGATCCAGTCAAGCTCGCCCGCGCCCGTGAGGTCGAGCCCGTGCACGTCGGGGTGCGACGCGAGCCACGGCGCGATCTCGGCCGGCGAACCGGTCAGCACGTTGACGACACCGGCCGGCACGTCGCTCGTCGCGAGGACCTCGCTCAGGCTGATCGCCGACAGCGGGTAGCGCTGCGACGCGACCACGACGACCGTGTTGCCCGCGACGAGCGCCGGAGCGACCGTCGAGACGAGCCCGAGCAGCGCGGAGTCCTGCGGCGCGATGACCGCGACGACACCGGTCGGCTCGGGGACCGAGATGTTGAAGTACGGACCCGCGACGGGGTTGCCGTTGCCGGCGACCTGCGCGAACTTGTCGCACCAGCCGGCGTACCAGACCCACCGGTCGATCGACTCGTCGACCTCGGCCGTCGCGACCGCGTTCGAGACGCCCGTCTGCTGCACGATCTCGTCGACGAACTGCGCACGACGCCCCTCGAGCATCTCGGCCACGCGGTAGAGCACCTGGCCGCGGTTGTAGGCCGTCGTACCCGACCAGCCCTTGACAGCGCCGTCGGCCGCCGAGACCGCGTCACGGGCATCCTTGCGCGACGCCATGGCCGCGTTCGCGAGGAAGTCGCCCTTCGCCGAGACGACCTCGTACGAACGGCCCGACTCGCTGCGGGGGAACTTGCCCCCGACGAACAGCTTGTAGGTCTTCGGCACGGTCAGTCGCTTGCTCACGCTGCTCCCTTCAGGTAAGCGGCGAGTCCGTGGCGCCCGCCCTCCCGGCCGTAGCCGGACTCCTTGTAGCCGCCGAACGGCGACGACGGGTCGAACCGGTTGAACGTGTTCGCCCACACGACGCCCGCGCGCAGCTTGTCCGCGACCGCCAGGATGCGCGAGCCCTTCTCGGTCCAGATGCCGGCCGAGAGGCCGTACGGCGTGTTGTTCGCCTTGGCGATCGCCTCGTCGGGCGTGCGGAACGTCAGCACCGACAGCACAGGGCCGAAGATCTCGTCGCGCGCGATGCGATGGCTCGTCTGCACGTTCGTGAAGATCGTCGGCGCGAACCAGAAGCCCTTGTCGGGGATCGCGCAGTCGGCGGTCCACCGCTCGGCGCCCTCCTCGTCGCCGATGCGACTCAGCTCGCGCACGCGGTTGAGCTGCTCGAGCGAGTTGATCGCGCCGATGTCGGTGTTCTTGTCGAGCGGGTCGCCCAGGCGCAGCGTCGACAGGCGCGCCTTGAGCCGCTCGACGACCTCGTCGTGGATCGACTCCTGCACGACGAGACGACTGCCGGCGCAGCACACCTGGCCCTGGTTGAAGAAGATCCCCGTCACGATGCCGTCGACGGCCTGGTCGATCGGCGCATCCTCGAAGATGATGTTCGCCGCCTTCCCGCCGAGCTCGAGCGTCACCTTCTTGTCGGTGCCGGCGACGGCCTTCGCGATCTCACGGCCGACGGCTGTCGAGCCGGTGAAGGCGACCTTGTCGACGTCCGGATGCCGCACCACGGCCGCGCCCGTCGCACCCGCGCCCGTGACGATGTTCACGACGCCCGGGGGCAGGTCGGCCTGCTGCAGGATCTCGGCGAACAGGAGCGCTGTGAGCGGAGTCGTCTCGGCGGGCTTGAGCACGACCGTGTTTCCTGCGGCGAGCGCCGGGGCGATCTTCCACGCGAGCATGAGCAGCGGGAAGTTCCACGGGATGACCTGGCCGGCGACGCCGAGCGCCCGCGGGTTGGGGCCGAGGCCGGCGTAGTCGAGCTTGTCGGCCCACCCCGCGTAGTAGAAGAACCACGCGGCCACGAGCGGGATGTCGACGTCGCGGCTCTCCTTGATGGGCTTGCCGTTGTCGAGGCTCTCGGCCACGGCGAGCTCGCGCGAGCGCTCCTGGATGAGCCGTGCGATGCGGAACAGGTACTTGCCGCGGTCGCGGCCGCTCATCTTCGACCACGTCTTGTCGAACGCACGACGTGCGGCGGTGACGGCCGCGTCGACGTCCTCGTCGCTCGCGGTGGCGACGGTCGCGATGCGGGACTCGTCGGCGGGCGAGATGGTCTCGAACGTGCCACCCGTGCCGGGGTGGAACTCGCCGTCGATGAACAGCCCGTATTCGGGCTTGAGCGAGAGGATCGCCCGCGACTCGGGAGCGGGTGCGTACTCGAGGAAACTCATGGGGAACTCCGGAATCAGTCGATCGTCACGTAGTCGGAGCCCGTGTAGTGCCCCGTCGCGATCTTCTTGCGCTGGCGCAGGACGTCGTTGAGCAGGCTCGACGCGCCGTAGCGGAACAGGTGCGGCTGCAGCCACTCCTCGCCCGCGATCTCGGCCACGGTCACGAGGTACTTGATGGCGTCCTTGGACGTGCGGATGCCGCCCGCGGGCTTCACGCCGATGCGCTCGCCCGTCGCGCGGTACCAGTCCCGCACGACCTCGAGCATGAGCAGCGTCGTCGGCAGCGTCGCCGCGGGCTGGACCTTGCCGGTCGACGTCTTGATGAAGTCGCCGCCCGCGAGGATCGCGAGCCACGAGGCGCGCTTGATGTTGTCGTACGTCTTGAGCTCGCCGGTCTCGAGGATCACCTTGAGCGACGCGTACGAGCCGTCTTCGCGGCGGCACGCCTGCTTCACGCGGGCGATCTGGTCGTAGACCTGCCCATAGCGTCCTGCGAGGAACGCGCCGCGGTCGATGACCATGTCGATCTCGTCGGCGCCGTGCGCGACCGCGTCGGCCGTGTCGGCGAGCTTGACCTCGAGCGACGCGCGGCCACTGGGGAATGCCGTCGCGACCGCCGCGACGCTGATGCCGCCTTCGTCGGGGTCGCCGTGTGCGTCGCCGAGCGCCTCGACGGCGTACGGCACCATGTCGCCGTACACACAGACCGCCGCGACCCGCGGGCACGTCGGGTCGGAAGCATCCGGATTCATCGCCTTGGCGACGAGCGACCGCACCTTGCCGGGCGTGTCTGCGCCCTCGAGGGTCGTGAGGTCGATCAGCTCGATGATCTTGTCGAGCGCCCACGCCTTCGACGTGGTCTTGATCGATCGGGTTCCCAGGTCTGCGGCGCGCTGCTCGAGGCCGACCGCGTCGACGCCGGGCAGTCCGTGCAGGTAACGCCGCAGCGTCGTGTCGTCGGGCTCGCCGCCGAGCAGCTCTACCGCCCGTTCGGGAAGCGTCTGGAGTTCGGTCCGGCTCATCGCTCTTCCTCTGTGTCTCGGTGGGGTGGCGCGGGCCTCCGCCCACCCGCTTCGGATCACGGCCCGCCGGTCTGCACCGCGGCGGAGTGCCGCACCAGCACGACCACCCCGATCGCCACCACGACGACGAAGGCGATCGTGAGCGCCCAGAACGCGAACCAGTTCTCGTCCAGCGCGAGCACGATGCCCGCCGCCACGACCGCGATGATGGCCGCGGCCAGCTTCGATCCGAACTTCAACCCTACTCCGGGCGTGAGGCGCCCGGCCGGCGAGTCGCCCCGCGCGAGGATCAGATCGGCGAACGCGTCGAGGGTCGCCAGCAGCGACGCGGCGTACGCGACGGCGCACCCCAGCGCTCCCCAGAGATTCACGCTCGCCGGCGACGCTGCCACGGCGAGCACGGTGTCGAGAAGATCCACGAGCCGATCGTAAGACACACCACCCGGGAGTGCGCCCTACGCGTCGGGTGACGCCGTCGCCGCGGGCGCGTCCTGCGGCCTCCCGGGCAGCGGGGCGAGCACCGGAGCGACGAGCTCGTCGACGGTGATGCCGCGTCGGTCGGCCTCGGCGACCAGACGCGCGGCGAGGTCGCGCGGCATCCGTCTCGCATCGGCGCCCTGCGCGTCCGGCAGCAGCAGCGACAGCACGGGCACGACGATCGCGCCCAGCGCCGCGAGGATCGCGATGACGCCGAACGTGCGCCAGAACACCTCGCCGATCTCGGTGGCCCAGATCATGTACACGACCATGCCGAGGGTCGCCGCCATGAGGAGGAGGGTCATGCCGAGGCCGACCCGCACGGCGGTCCTGCGTCGGTCGGCGAGCAGCAGCAGGAGGGACGCGAGCGAGAATGCCGCGGATGCAGCGACCGCCGTCCACGTCCAGCGCATGAGGTCCGGCCACCAGTCGCCGAAGTCGCCGCGATACCAGACCAGGAAGATCACCAGCAGCGCGGCGATGACCGACACGGCGGCGCCGATGAAGCCGAAGACCTGGAGAGTCCGCCCGACGAGCGCGACGCAGCACAGGACGGCGACGCTGAAGGCGCCGACGACGGCGGTCGTGGCCAGCACACGGCCGGCTTCGTCGCCGAGCGGGGCCCCGAGCAGCACGGCGATTCCGCCGAGGGCCGCGAGTCCGAACGAGGCGATGATGATGCCGACGATGACCCGGCGCGCGACCGAGACGGCGGGTGCGGGGGTGTTCACGCCAACGACTCTCGCACACGCCCCACGTCGTCGGCCATCTTCCGCACGAGCTCGTCCACGCCGTCGAACGCGATCATGCCGCGGATGCGCTCGACGAACTGCACCTCGACACGGTGCCCGTACAGGTCGAGATCCGTCTCGTCGAGCACATGCGCCTCGACCTGCCGCACCGGCACGTCGTCGAAGGTCGGGTTCGTGCCGATGCTGATCGCGGCGGGATAGCGGGTGCCGCGCCGCAGGCCGTCCGCGGATCCCTCGTCGATCAGCCAGCCCGCGTACACGCCGTCGGCGGGCACGAACCCCTCCAGGTCCTGGCTGAGGTTCGCCGTCGGGTAGCCGAGCGCGCGTCCCCGCTCGAGGCCGTGCACGACCTCGCCCCACACGGCCGGAGGGCGTCCGAGCAGCTTCGCCGCGGTCGCGACGTCGCCCTCGGCGAGGAGCTCGCGGATCCAGGTCGACGACACACGGCGGCCCTCGTCGATCGCGCGCACGTCGTCGACGACGTCGACGGCGAACCCGAGCTCGCCGCCGAGCTCCCGCAGGAAGGCGGGGTCGCCCGCTCCCCCGCGCCCGAAGCGGAAGTCGGCGCCCACGAGCACGGTGCGCGCGCGGAGGGCGCCGACCAGGATGTCCTCGACGAAGTCACGCGCCGGGAGGTTCGCGAGGCTCTCGTCGAACGTCAGCATGAGGGTCGCGTCGACCCCCGTCTCGGCGAGCAGCTGCAGCTTCTGGTTCACGCCGATGAGGTCGGGCGGGCACTTGTCGGGCCGCAGCACCGCGAGGGGGTTGCGGTCGAACGTGACTGCGACGACTTTCGCCCCGCTCGTCGCCGCGTCCACCTGTGCACGCTCGATGACGGCGCGGTGGCCGGCGTGCACGCCGTCGAACTTGCCGATCGCGACGACCGACGGACCGAAGCCGTCGGGCACGTCGGCGGGATCGCGGAAGACGATCATGATGCGGCGGATGCGGTCGCGGGCTCGGCACGCGTCGTGACGGAGGGACGGTGGGCGATGAGCCACCACAGCCCGAAGAACGGCAGCACGAGCGGCACGTACAGGTAGCCGAAGTAGCCGTCGGGGCCGAGGCCGCCGAAGTACGACCATACGGACGGATGCCCGAAGATCTCGGGCATGACGAAGCTCAATGCGCCGACGACGAGGACGCCGACGAGCTCGAACCCGATGGCCACCCACGCGACGATGTACCACGCGTGCGAGCGCGAGAAGATGAGCGCCAGCGTCGCGAGGATGTAGACGAGCGCCGAGATGGCCGACAGCGTGTAGGCGAGGGGCGCCTCGTCGAACCTCTCGACGATCTGGACGAAGGAGCGACCGGTCGAGGCGAGCGCCATGATCGCGTAGACGATCACGAGAACGCGGCCGATGCCGGTCATGCGGGTGCGAGTGGGCGACGACATGACGCGTCAATCCTACGGCGGCTGATCGGCACGGCTCCCGCGCGGGCCGTCATGCGACCTGGATCGTCCAGATCACCTGCATCCGCCACACCATCACGGCGACGGCGAGGGCCGCGACCCCCATGATCACGGTGCTCCACCGGCTGCGCTCGAGCAGGGCCCACACGACGCCCGCGGGCGGCAGCAGCGCGGCCGAGACGAGGTACACCCAGAACTCCAGGATGCTGCCCGTCGGCGGGTTGCCCGCCAACGGGGCGATGATCGCCATCACGATCTGGACGATGAGGAGCAGCTCGAGCAGCGCGAGGGCGCCGACCGTGAGATCGCTCGGCCGCCGGCCGGCGAGCCCGAGCGCGATGCACAGCACTCCGGCCGCACTCGCGACGACGACCTGAGCGATCGTGAACCACAGGATCAAGGGAGGGCCTCCTCGGGCATGTTCATGGCGCTCTTGATGTCTTCTCCACGGCGCTCGACGATCCCCACGAGCCGGCCGTCCGGGTCGATCGCCGCGACCCTGCTCGACGTGAGCCGAGCCGCTTCGCCTGAGAGGCGCTTGCCGTGGCGCAGGTCGCGCGCCTCGTCGGGGGAAACGTCGAGGCGTCCGAGCACGGCGGACGCCGCCGTCGCGGGGTCGAGGGGGGTCGCCGTCGGCAGGTCGTCGAGGAGCGCGGCATCCGCCACGGCGAACGGGCCGATGCGCGTACGCCGCAGCGCCGTCAGGTGGCCGCCCACACCCAGGGCCGCGCCGAGATCGCGCGCGAGCGCGCGGATGTACGTGCCGCTCGAGCAGTCCACCACGACGTCGAGGTCGACGGTGCTGTCGCCGCGCCGCTGCGCGAGGACGTCGAATCGCGTCACCTCGACCTCGCGGGCGCGCAGCTCGACCTGCTCCCCCGCGCGGGCGAGGTCGTAGGCGCGACGGCCGCCGACCTTGATCGCCGACACGGTGCTGGGCACCTGAGAGATGCGGCCCGTGAGCGCGCCGATGCCGGACGCGATGTCGGAGGGGGCGACATGCGAGGCATCCGTCGTCGCCGTGATCTCGCCGTCGGCGTCGTCGCTGTCGGTCGCGACGCCGAGCCGGATCGTCGCCTCGTACGTCTTGTCGAGCCCCACGATGAACGTGAGCAGGCGCGTCGCCCCTTCGACGCCGAGGATGAGCAGGCCCGTCGCCATCGGGTCGAGCGTGCCGGCGTGGCCGATCTTGCGCGTGCCGAGAACGCGCCGCGCTCGGGCGACGACATCGTGGCTCGTGACTCCTCCGGGCTTGTCGACGAGCAGAATGCCCGCGTCGGCCATCAGCGGGCGTCCTCGGTGACGCGACGCGGGTGGTCGTAGTCGGTGTTGTCGACGATGACGGATGCCGCCGCCCGCGGGTCCGCTTCGCGCAGGTAGATCTCCTGCCCCTGCACATACCGCGAGTTGGAGCGCGCGTTCGGGTCGGGATCCGCGCCATCACGCTTCGCCATGCGCTCGTACGCCACCTCGAGCGGCACGTCGAGCCACAGCGACCAGTCCCACAGGTCGCGCAGCTCGGGGCGGTGCAGGAAGATCCCGTCGACGATGAGCACGGCGTCGAGGGGGCCGGTGACCCATTCCGACTCGACCGGCGCATCGCGCGCGACGTCGAACGCGGCGAGCTGGAACCCCGTCGTGGCACCAGTCTGCGCCCCGTCGCGGAACGGATCGATGAGCACCCGGCGGAACGTCGCATAGTCGTAGGAGTCGCGGTAGAACCCCTCCGGACTCATGCGGCCCCGCGCGTATCGCGCCACCCGCGGACGGTGGAACCCGTCGATCGAGGCGCGGAATGCGGCGGTGCCGCTGTCGCGGAAGACCTCTCCGAGGCCGTCGGCGAACATCGTCTTGCCCGCTCCGTCGATGCCGTCGACCGCGACGATGACGCGCCCGCCGGGATACCGCCGGCGCACCTCGTCGCGAAGCTCACGCCACAGGGTGGTGACGGGGGTGACCGGCAGCCGCATGCGTCCAGCCTACGAGTTGCGGGTGATCGGCGAGTGCGCGCGCGCCTGGGCCGGCCGCGACAGCCGCCTAGGCTGAAAGGCATGCCCGGCGCAGTCATGGCGTGGTACCGCGAGAACGCGCGCGACCTCCCGTGGCGGCGACCCGAGTTCGCCGAGCAGTACGGCGGCTGGGGCGTGCTCGTGAGCGAGTTCATGCTGCAGCAGACGCCGGTGACGCGCGTCATCCCGCATCTCGAGGCGTGGCTCGCGCGGTGGCCGACGCCGAGCTCGCTCGCGGCGGATGCCCCGGCCGAGGCCGTCCGCCAGTGGGCGAACCTCGGGTACCCGCGACGTGCACTATGGCTCCACCGCGCGGCGGTCGAGATCCGCGATCGCCACGACGGCATCGTGCCCCGCGACGTCGACGCCCTCCTCGCGCTCAGCGGCATCGGCGACTACACCGCGCGTGCGGTCGCCGTGTTCGCGTACGGAGCGAGGCATCCGGTCGTCGACACGAACACGCGTCGTGTGATCGCGCGCGCCGTCGAGGGGCGGAGCCAGCCCGGCGCGCCGTCGCGCCGGGATCTGGAGTCGATGGAGAGGCTGCTGCCCGCGGGCGACGCCGAGTCCGCGCTGTTCAACGCCGCGATGATGGAACTCGGTGCGACGGTCTGCACCGCCCGATCTCCGCAGTGCGATGCATGCCCGATCGCGTATATGTGCGCGTGGCGCCTCGCCGGGCGACCCGATACGGGCGACGCGCGGCGCAAGCAGGCTCGCTACGAAGGCAGCGACCGCCAGGCACGCGGCGCGGTGCTGAAGTCACTGCGGAGTGTGACGGGGCACGCCGTGCCGATCGAGGCCGTCCTTCCCGACTGGCCCGACCCGCTCCAGCGCGACCGCGCCATCGACTCCCTCATCGCCGACGGGCTCGCCGAGGCATCCGACGGTCTTCTTCGGCTTCCCGCCTGATTACGCCGCACGGGTCGTGGCCACGCGGTCGACCACCTCGAGGAGCCCGGCTTCGCCCGGCGCGTCACGGATGTCGGCGGCGATCCGTCGCGCGGCGGAGCGGTACGACGGATCGGTGAGCACCTCGAGCACGGCGGCGCGGATGCGGTCGCTCGACGGCGTTCCGGTGCGGAGGTCGACCCCGGTGCCCGACCACGCGACTCGCGCGCACGTCTCGACCTTCTCCTCGGTGTCGCCCGCGGCGACGATCGGAACCCCGTGCGCGAGAGCCGCGTGAAGGGATCCGTACCCCCCGTTGGTGACGAAGACGTCGACGTGCGGCATGAGCCGGTCGTAGTCCAGCATCCGAGCCACGCGAGCGTTCGACGGCACCTCCCCGACGTCGGACTCCGGCCGCCCACCGGTCGCGACGACGACGAGCACACGCGGGTCATCGGCGAACGCCCGCAGCGTCGGGCGCACGAGCTCGTCGAAGTCGCGGTTCGCCAGCGTGCCCTGGCTCACGTGGACGACCACCTCAGCGGCTTCGACGTCGGGCCACCACTCGGGCAGCGAGGCTCCGACGGCGGCCGATCGGAGTGGGCCGATGAAGGCGAGCGATTCGGGTGCGTCGCTCCGGGGATACTCGAACCCCGGTACGGAGAACTGCACGTAGGCGTCGGCCACCCGCGGCCAATCGGTCAGGAACACCGGGAGGCTCGCGCCCGTGTGCCGCCGCGCCGCGGCATCCGCTTCGCTCTGGAGGCCGCGGAAGATTCCGTGCGCGACGACCCGGTTCAGGACGCGGTTGCGGACCCGCCCGATGACGTCGCTCCGAGGAGGCAGGCCGGTCATCGGGGGTGCCGTGTCGCGGCTCAGCAGCACGACCGGGATGGCTCCGCACGCGATCACGGCCGGGCGCTCGGCCCGGGCCGTCGCACACACGGCGCCGAGGGCGAACACCCCGATGTCGCCGAGGATCACGGCGGTCCCCCGCCCGACCTCCCGCTCGATCGCGTCGAACCAGCCGGGGAGGGTCGCGATGAAGTTCCGTCTCGTGTTGTCGATGGCGAAGCGGATGCCGGTGAGCCGCGTCCCGTCGCGTTCGCGGCCGGCGTCGAGCATGTCCGCCGTGATGTCCGCAGTCTCCGGAAGCGCCACGTGCTCCCCGCCGGCCAACCTCACGGCGTCGCCGTAGGCGGCCCCGGTGAGGAACCGCACGTGGTGGCCGGCCTCGGTGAGGGTTCGGCAGACGGCGAGCATCGGAGCGACATGCCCATCGAGGGGAATCGCACAGACCAGTACGGACGACATGTGAGCGCCTCCGTCCCATCGAAGGGATCGAGCGCTATTATTCACCCGTCTCCGACTAGGATCAATATGCCCCGCACCTACGACAACAGCCGCCGCGCCGCGCGAGCGGCCGAGACGCGACGACGCATCGTGGACGCCGCGATCGACGTCTTCCGTCGGCGCGGGTACGCGGGCGCACGCATGGCCGAGATCGCCGAGCGCGCGGGTGTTTCCGTCGACACGGTCAATGTCAACGGCCCGAAGTCCGCGCTGCTGCAGGCGGCGGTCGAGGTCGCCTCCTTCGGGCAGGAGGGCGAGCACCTCGTGTTCGAGTTCGACCTGGGAGCGGACATCCTCCGTCAGCTCGACGCGGTCGCGCTCGCCCGCCTCCTCGCAGAGTTCCTCGTCGATCTCAACGAACGCGTGGGGGTGCTGTGGACCGTGCTGACGGCAGAGGCGATCGTCGACGACGAGCTCGCCGCTCGCCATGAGGCGATGCTGGCCAGCATCATCCGCTCGACGCACGCGCTCGTCAGGCTGTGCGAAGAGCGCGGATGGACCAGCGGCGATCTGACGCACGACCAGCGCGTCGCGACGCTGCTCACGATCGGCTCGATCGATTCCTACCGTCGCGTGCGTCACGGACTCGGCTTCGACGCCGACTCCTACCGCGAGTGGCTGCGGGCCGGGATCCTCACCGCGCTGCGCACGTGAGTGACCGCCGGAGCGGGCCGGAGGTCACTCCTCTTCGGAGGCCTCGCGCGGCTTGACGTACGGGTCGGCGTCGCCGGCGTACGAAGCGGATGCCGCCATGCCCGCGACTGCCGCGTCGCGCTCGCGCGCTTCGCGCAGCAGGTCCTCGATGTGCCCGGCGTTCTCGGGGAGGGCGTCGGGGATGAACTCGAGGGTCGGGGTGAGACGCACACCGAGCTGACGCCCGACCTCGCTGCGGAGCATGCCCGTCGCGGCCTTGAGCGCCTCGCCCGAGGCGATCCGCTCCTGCTCGTCACCGAGCACGGTGTAGAAGACCGATGCGTGCTGCAGGTCGCCCGTCACGCGCACGTCGGTGATCGTGACGAAGCCGAGGCGCGGGTCGCGCAGACCTTTCTCGAGTCGCTGCGCGATCAGAACGCGGATGCGATCGGCCAGTCGTGCCTGCCGTTCCGAAGCCATTTCCTCACCTCTTGTCGTCGTTCGACCGCGATGGCGCGGTCGTGGGGGTGCCGGATGCCCCGCTCCCGTCAGGGGCGGGGCATCCGGACCGAACCACGGTCACGCCCGCGGCTTCTCCACCAACTCGGTCGTCTCGATCTCGTCGCCGACCTGGATGTCGTTGTACTTGCCGAGCCCGATACCGCACTCGAAGCCCTCGCGGACCTCGGTGACGTCGTCCTTGAAGCGACGCAGCGACTCGATCGCCAGGCCGTCGGCGATGACCACGCCGTCGCGGATGACACGAGCCTTCGCGTTGCGGGTGATCGTGCCCGAACGGACGAGCACACCGGCGATGTTGCCGAACTTCGAGGAGCGGAACACCTCGCGGATCTCGGCGACACCCGACTGGACCTCTTCGAACTCCGGCTTGAGCATGCCCTTGAGGGACTGCTCGACGTCGTCGATCGCGTTGTAGATGACCGAGTAGAACCGGATGTCGACGCCCTCGCGCGCAGCGCGCTCGCGGGCCTTCGCGTCCGGACGGACGTTGAAGCCGATCACGATCGCGTTGTCGATCGTGGCCAGGTTCACGTCGGACTCGGTGATCGCGCCGACGCCGCGGTGGATGATCCGCAACTGCACCGACTCGTCGACCTCGATCTTGAGGAGCGACTCCTCGAGCGCCTCGACGGCACCCGACACGTCGCCCTTGATGATGAGGTTGAGCGACTCGACCTTGCCCTCTTCGAGAGCGCGGGTGAAGTCCTCGAGCGAGATGCGCTTGCGGGCCTTGGCCAGCTGGGCGTTGCGCTCGGCGGCCTCGCGCTTCTCTGCGATCTGGCGGGCGGTGCGATCCTCGTCGGTGACGATGAACGTGTCACCCGCGCGGGGCACGGAGTTCAGACCCTGCACCTGCACCGGACGCGACGGCGCGGCCTCTTCGACCGGCTCGCCGTTCTCGTCGATCATCGCGCGGACGCGGCCGTACGCGGTGCCGGCGACGATCGCGTCGCCGACGCGCAGCGTGCCGGACTGGATGAGGACGGTCGCCACCGAGCCGCGGCCCTTGTCGAGCTTCGCCTCGATCGCGACGCCGCGTGCCGGCTTGTTCGGGTTCGCACGCAGGTCGAGACCGGCGTCGGCGGTGAGCAGCACCGCGTCCAGGAGGTCCTGGATGCCGATGTTCTCGCGCGCCGAGACGTCGACGAACATGACGTCGCCGCCGTACTCCTCGGCCACCAGGCCGTACTCGGTGAGCTGCTGGCGCACCTTGGCCGGGTTCGCCTCGGGCTTGTCGATCTTGTTGACCGCGACCACGATCGGAACACCCGCCGCCTGGGCGTGGTTCAGCGCCTCGACCGTCTGCGGCATGATGCCGTCGTCGGCCGCGACCACGAGGATCGCGATGTCCGTCACCTGCGCACCACGGGCACGCATGGCGGTGAACGCCTCGTGACCCGGGGTGTCGATGAAGGTGATCGCCCGCTCGATGCCGTCGTGCTCGGTCCAGACCTGGTACGCACCGATGTGCTGCGTGATGCCGCCGGCCTCGCCCGCGACCACGTTCGTCTGACGGATCGCGTCGAGAAGGCGCGTCTTACCGTGGTCGACGTGGCCCATGACGGTGACCACGGGCGGGCGGATCTCGAGGTCCGCCTCGTCCTCGTTCTCGAGTTCCTCATCGAGGTCGAGACCGAAGCCCTCGAGGAGCTCCTTGTCCTCGTCCTCGGGCGAGACCATCTGGATCTTGTAGCCCAGCTCCTCGCCGAGGATCTCGAACGTGGCCTCGTCGAGCGACTCGGTCGCAGTCGCCATCTCACCCAGGTTGAACAGGATGGTGACGAGCGTGCTGGGCTGGACGGTGTAGCCCTTCAGCGACTCGAGCTTGTCGGCGAAGTCCGAGATGGACGCGCCGCGGCGCAGCCGGATGACCTCGCCGTTGCCCTTCTGGACGTTGACGCCGCCGACGACCGGCGCCGACCGCATCTCGAACTCTTGACGCTTCGCCCTGCGCGACTTGCGCTGCTTGGACTTGCCGCCGCCCTTGCCGAAGGCACCTGCCGTGCCGCCGCCGGGTCCGCGACCACGACCGCCGCCGCCGGGACGACCGGCGAAACCGCCGCCGGGTCCGCCCGGACGTTGGAAGCCGCCGCCACCACCGGGACGACCCGCGCCGCCCGGACGCTGCTGGAACGGTGCACCGGAACGGCCGCCGCCACCGCCGGGACGACCTCCACCACCCGGACGCGGGGCGCCGGGACGCGGAGAGCCCGGGCGCGGAGCCTGGGGACGCGGGATGTTCGCCGGGGTCGGGCGCTGGCCCATGCCCTGCTGCGAAGAGAAGGGGTTGTTGCCCGGACGCGGGCCCGCGGGACGCTGGCCCATGCCCTGCTGGGACGAGAAGGGGTTGTTTCCGGGGCGCGGAGCGCCGCCGGGACGCGGCGGCTGCGGGGTGGGCGCGGACGGCTTCGGCGCCCCAGGCTTGGGGGCAGCGGATGCCGCGGGCTTGGCCGCCTCGGGCTGCGCCGGACCCGCGGGCTCCGCCTTGGGCGCTGCGGGCGCGGGCTTGGGCGCGCTCGCGCCGCCCTTGCCGCCGGTCGATCGGCCGCCGGGTGCCGCAGGCGCGGCGGGCCGCACGGGGCCGGGACGCCCGACCGGGCGCGCCGAAGGCGCCGCCGGAGCCTCGGGCTCGGCGGGCTTCTTGGCGGCTCCGTCAGCCTCGAGGGCCGCGCGGAGCTTGCGAGCCACGGGGGGCTCGATGGTGGACGAGGGGCTCTTGACGAATTCGCCGAGTTCCTTCAGCTTCGCGAGGGCGACCTTGCTGTCGACGCCGAGCTCGGAAGCGATCTCGTGCACGCGTGGTTTTGCGTTTGCCACAGTTCTCCTGTCTGGGGCCTGCCCAGACAGGGCAGACCGTCAATTGCGGACGGGTCTCATTTCGAGCCGTTCACTTTGTGTCCATAGCCGTTCAGCCGTTTCTCGATGGTCTGCGTGTCAAGCGGGCCTGACACACGCAATGCTCGTACGAAGGCGCGGCGCCGGATGGCTTTCTCCACGCACTCACGCGTCTCATGCACCCACGCGCCCCGTCCGGGCATCGACGCGCGCTCATCGGGAAGAAGGACGGAGTCGACCGCCACCACCCTCAGGAGAGTGGATCGGGGGGCACGTGCGCGGCAGCCGACACACGTTCGTACAGGTTCCATTCTACACCCCAGCGCCGCGCACCCGCGGTCGCGGCAGACCGCTGTCAGGCCTCTTCGAGGATCGAGTCGGGCTGGATGTCGATCTTCGCGCCCGTCAGCTTGGCCGCCAGACGTGCGTTCTGACCCTCCTTGCCGATCGCGAGCGACAGCTGGTAGTCGGGCACGAGCGCGCGCACCGCCTTCGACGAGGCGTCGAGCACGAACGCCGACGTGACCTTCGCCGGCGACAGCGCGTTCGCGACGAACTTCGCCAGCTCCGGGTCGTAGTCGACGATGTCGATCTTCTCTCCGCCGAGCTCCTCGGTGACCGCGCGCACGCGGCGGCCGAGCTCCCCGATGCACGCGCCCTTCGCGTTGATCGTCGGGTCGTTGGCCTTCACGGCGATCTTCGAGCGGTGGCCTGCCTCGCGCGCGAGCGAGACGATCTCGACGAGGCCGTTCGCGATCTCGGGCACCTCGAGGGCGAAGAGCTTGCGCACGAGTCCCGGGTGCGTGCGCGAGACGGTGATCGACGGGCCCTTGGGGCCCTTCGCGACGCTCGTCACATACACGCGCAGGCGCGACGCGTGCGGGTACTCCTCGCCGGGCACCTGCTCCTCGGGCGGAAGGATCGCCTCGACCGATCCGAGGTCGACGTGCACCATGCGCGGGTTCGGGCCCTGCTGCACGATGCCGGCGACGATGTCGCCTTCCTTGCCGCGGAACTCACCCAGCACGGCGTCGTCGGCGATGTCGCGCAGGCGCTGGCTGATGACCTGCTTCGCGGCGAACGCGGCGATGCGGCCGAAGTCGTCGGGGGTGGTCTCCTCCTCGCCGATCACGGCACCCTCCTCGTCGAGGACGGGGACGTAGATCGCGACGTGACCGGTCTTGCGGTCGAGCTCGGCGCGTGCGCCCGCAGGGAGTTCGCCCGTGGTCGAGGTGTGCTTGGCATAGGCGGTCAGAATCGCCTGCTCGATGATCCGGACGAGTTCATCGAAGGGGATCTCCTTCTCGCGCTCGATCGTCCTCAGCAGTGCCAGATCGATGTCCACGGTTGACCTCCCATATTCAGCTCTCACCGGGCCATCACGCGCTCCGGCATCCAGACCACGTTACCGGATGCCGCGCCGCGCGTTCCTGGGAGCACACCGGGCGCGCCGGGTCAGCCCAGGCACCTGCTCACGGACCCGGACTGCGCTCCGAATCGGTCGTCCGTCCAGCGCAGGAGCATGGGCAGGAAGGTCGAGCGTGGCTGCAGCACGCTCAGGTGGTCGTAGCCGTGGAACACGGCCCACCGCACCTGGTCTCCCTGCGCGCACAGGCGGTTCACGAGCCTCCGCTGGAGCAGCGGAGGGATGACCTCGTCGTCGGAGCCCCACACGATCAGCACGGGCTGCTCGAACGGGCCGGTGACGGCGTTCTGCTCGAGGCGCCGGCCCAGGACGCCGGTGGTCAGGTCGCCGATGTAGAGCGGGCGGTCCTCCGAGACGCCCATGGCGGTGAGGACCGATACGATCACGCCCGGCTCGGTCGGGCAGCGCTGCGTCATCTCGCGCACGATCGTGCGCGCGCCGGGCACCACGTACTCGCGGAGGTCGACATCCGGGTAGGTGTCGGCGTACGGCACGAGCACCCACGACGTGAGCACGGCGAGGTTCGGGCTCGCGTCGCCGCGCAGCAGCTCGCGCGCGAGGGCGAGCGGGTCGCCCACGGGCGCGAGGGCGGCGGTGCCCCGGATGCGGAGCTCGGGCGTGTACTCCGCGGCGACCTGGGCCGTCCACAGCGCTGCGTGTCCGCCCTGGGAATGCCCCCACACGACGACCCGGTCATCGAGCCATGCGCCTTCGATGTCGTTCGCGGCGAGCACCGCGTCGAGCGCCGACTGCGCCTCTCCCTTGCCGATGAGGTACGGGAACACTCCGGGCGCTCCCTGGCCCGTGTAATCGGGTGCCACCACGGCCCAGCCCCGCTCGATCACGTCGTCGAGCGCAGGGATCGCCCAGCGCGTCGCGGCGTTGTCTCGCAGGCTCGGCGCGCACCCGCGCGCGACGCCGGTCGTGCCGTGATTCCACAGCACGACGGGGCGCGGTGCGAGCGATCGACCCTCGGGCAGGATCACGAGCGCGCTGGCGACGGCGCGGATGCCGCGGACATCCGTCGTCGTGTACAGGATGCGCTTCACGACGGCGCCCTCGGGCACCTGCCCGAGGTAGTCCCCCTCGCGGATGAGCTCGCCGTGCTCGCGGGGCACGTCCTCGCGCGGTTCGTAGAACGCATCGATGACGGGCGCGCCGTCCTGGAGCCAGTCGTTGAGCCACCAGCCGACCGACACCGTCCCGATGAGCACGGCCGCGAGAGCGTAGCGGCCGACCGCCATCCAGATCTGACGCGTGCGCCCCGGTGTGCCGGGCGGGTCGGGGCGCGTGGACTCGCGCCCCCGCCCGAGCATGCCGCGAGCTCCGCGCACGGCGAGCCCGAAGCCGTAGATGACGGTGCGCACACCGAACACGACCGCCACCGCGAGCACCGTCACGTCGGGCCACGAGAGTGCGAGCACGCCGAACGCGATCTGCGCGCCGCCCCACACGGCGGAGAGCACGCGCTGGCTGACGAGACCGCGCGTGATCGCCTCGCCGATCGAGGCGAGACCGCCGATGATGAGCACGAACGCGAGCAGACCCGGCAGCAGATCGAGGCTCCGTCCGATCCACACGATGGCGGCGACGCCCAGCAGGATCTCGACGGCGGCGATGACGCGCGTCCACCACGGAGAGGTGCGGCGTCGCGCCGCGAGTTCGATCACACCCGAGGCGATGATGCTCAGCCCGACGTACAGCGACAGCAGCAGGATCGACGTGAGCGGACGCGTCACGATGAGCACGCCCAGCGCGATGAGCACGAACCCGACGACGACCAGCACCCGCGGCGGTGCCTGCGCGAGCAGGCGCGGCATCACGCTCCAGCGGAACGGCCGGCGGGTGGTTCGCCGTCCTGCGGTCATCTGCCCCATCGTAGGCGCGCCGTATCAGGAAACGCTGGGGGCGGCATCCGAGTCCTCCGCTCCCCTATGCTGACCGCATGTCAGCGCCGACGGTGAAGCGCGCGGCGCGCGAGGCCCAGGACAACACGGTCTTCCGCCGCATCGCGCGCGCGGGGTACGCCGCGAACGGAGTCGTGCACATCCTCGTCGGGATCGTGTTCCTCGTCGTCGCGTTCGGCGGCCACGGCGAGTCGGATCAGGCGGGCGCGTTCAAGGCGGTAGGAGCGGCGCCGCTCGGGTTCGTGGCGCTGTGGATCATCGCGATCACGCTGTGGGCGCTCGGCGCGTACCACGCGCTGGAGGGCATCCTCGCGTGGGGCGGCGACGCCGCCCGCAAGTGGGGGCGCCGTGTCTCCGAGTGGGGTCAGGCGATCGCTTTCATCGCGGTCGGGGTCATCGCCGCGGCCGTCGCGATCGGCGCGCGTCCCGACCCGGACGAGGCCGCGAAGGAGGCGAGCCGCGGAGTCCTCGAGATTCCCGGTGGGCCGTTCGTCCTCGGGGCGGTCGGCGTCGGAATCGGCATCGCGGGCATCGCGTTCGTCGTGATGGGCGTGCGACGCAGCTTCCGCAACCGCATGACGATCCCCGACACCCCGCTCGGCGCGTCCGTGACGGCACTCGGGGTGGTCGGGTTCATCGCGAAGGGCATCGCCCTCCTGATCGTCTCGGTGCTGCTCGTCGTGGCGGCCGTCCAAGTCGACCCGGAGGCCGCGGGCGGGCTCGACGCCGCGATCGATGCGCTCATCGCGATGCCGTACGGCCCGCCGCTCGTCGCCGGGGTCGGTGTCGGGCTCATCGCCTACGGCATCTTCTGCCTCTTCCGCGCGCCCTACGCCGACCTTTGACGGCAGGCTTCGTCAGCGGCGGGTGAGCTTGGCGACGGCATCCGCCACCGGAACGACCTCGCGCTCGCCCGTGCGACGATCCCACAGCTCGACCTGCCCGTCGGCCGCCGCGCGACCCGCGATCACGATGCGCGGCACGCCGATGAGCTCGGCGTCGCCGAACTTCACGCCGGGCGACACCTTGACGCGGTCGTCGTACAGGACGTCGAGACCGGATGCCTCGAGCTCCGCCGACAGGCGCTCGGCGAGCTCGTACGCGACCTCGTCTTTGCCCGTGGCCACGACGTGCACGTCGAACGGCGCGACCGACTCCGGCCAGATGAGGCCCTTCTCGTCGTTGTTGAGCTCCGCGATGATCGCGAGGATCCGCGTGACGCCGATGCCGTACGAGCCCATCGTGACGGTCACGAGCTTGCCGTTCTCGTCGAGCACCTTGAGATCCAGGGCGTCGGCGTACTTGCGGCCGAGCTGGAAGACGTGGCCGATCTCCATGCCGCGCGCGAGGTGCACGGGACCGGAGCCGTCCGGTGCGGGGTCGCCTTCGCGCACGGTCGCGACCTCGATGAAGCCGTCGGCGGTGAAGTCGCGGCCGGCGACGAGCGAGTGCACGTGCTTCTCGTCGATGTTCGCGCCCGTCACCCAGGACGTGCCGTCGACGACGCGCGGGTCGAGGAGATACCGGATGCCGGTGGCCGACCCCTCGCCGAGCACCGGACCGGTCTCGGACCACGGTCCGATGTAGCCCTTCACGAGGAACGGATTCTCTTCGAAGTCCTTCTCGGTCGCCGCCTCGACCTCGGCGGGGGCGAACGCGACCTCCACGCGCTTGTCATCGACCTCGCGGTCGCCGGGGATGCCGACGATCACGAGCTCGCGCGTGCCGTCGAGGTGCTTGACGGCGAGCACGACGTTCTTGAGCGTGTGGGCGGCGGTCCACTCCGTGACGCCGTCGGTCGCGGGGCCCGCGATGCCCGGCGCCGGCGCCTCGAGGTTCGCGTTGCAGTGCGCGACGAGCGTCTCGATCGTCGGGGTGTTCGGCGAGTCGAAGATGACCGGCTCGGGAAGCCCGTCGAACGGGATCGGCTCGGGCGCGAGCGTCGTAAACGCCTCGACGTTGGCGGCGTACCCGCCCTCGGAGCGCACGAAGGTGTCTTCGCCGATCGGCGTCGGGTGCAGGAACTCCTCCGACCGCGAGCCGCCCATTGCTCCGGCATCCGCCTGCACGATCACGTACTCGAGTCCGAGGCGGCTGAAGATCCGCTCGTACGCCTCGCGCTGAGCCATGTACGACGCGTCGAGCCCCTCGTCGGTGTAGTCGAACGAGTACGCGTCCTTCATCGTGAACTCACGACCGCGCAGCAGGCCGGCGCGCGGACGGGCCTCGTCGCGGTACTTGTCCTGGATCTGGTAGATCGTGAGGGGCAGGTCCTTGTACGACGAGTACAGGTCCTTCACGAGCAGCGTGAAGACCTCTTCGTGCGTCGGCGCGAGGAGGTAGTCGGCGTCCTTGCGGTCCTTCAGGCGGAAGATCGCATCGCCATACTCCTCCCACCGGCCGGTGGCCTCGTAGGGCTCGCGGGGCAGCAGCGCCGGGAAGTGCACCTCGTACGCACCCGCGGCGGTCATCTCCTCGCGGATGATCTGCTCGATGCGGCCCTTCACCCGGAGGCCGAGTGGCAGCCACGCGAAGATGCCGGGCGCCTGGCGCCGGATGTAGCCGGCGCGCACGAGCAGACGGTGACTCGTGACCTCGGCGTCGGCGGGGTCTTCACGGAGCGTGCGGAGGAAGAAGTGCGAAAGGCGGGTGACCACGAGGGTCAAGTCTAGGGCGGTCGGATGCCGCTCTCCGGCGGCGCCTCCGTACGCTGGACGCGTGACGACCGTGCTGCTGACCGGATTCGAGCCCTTCGACGGCGACCCCGCCAACCCATCGGGCGAGGCGGTCCACCTCGTCGCCGACCGCTGGTCAGGTCCCGAGGAGCTCGCCACGGCGACGCTGCCGGTGACGTTCGCCGGGGCGGCGGCGCGCCTGCGCGCGCTGATGGACGAGCACCGGCCCGAAGTCGTCATCGCGAGCGGGCTGGCGGGCGGGCGCGCGGCGATCGGGGTCGAGCGCGTCGCGGTCAACCTCATCGATGCGCGCATCCCCGACAACGAGGGCGCCCAGCCGATTGACGAGCCGAGCGTCGAGGGCGCGCCGGCCGCGCGGTTCGCGACGCTCCCCGTCAAGGCGATCGTCGCACGCATCGCCGAGGAGGGGATCCCGGCCGAGGTCTCGTACTCGGCGGGGACGTTCGTGTGCAATCACGTGTTCTTCACGGCGCTCGAGACCGCGGCATCCGCGACCCGAGTCGGGTTCGTCCACGTGCCCTGGTCGGTCGAGCACGCACCCACGGCGGATGCCCCGACGCTCCCCCTCGCCGACATCGTGCGCGCGCTCGAGATCGCGGTGCGCACGAGCCTCGACGTGACCGCCGACGCGAAGGTGTCCGCCGGCACGGTCCACTGATCGCGCGAGCCGTGGTCAGCGGCTAATGAGGGCGAAGATCACCCCCGTCAGCGGAACCGACTCGACGGGATCGCGGATGTAATCCGCCGACACCATGAGCATGTTCACGCCGTCGGTCGCGACGACGACATCGGGCGACCCCTCGTAGCGGTCGAGTCCAGGCACGATCACGGCCGCCTCCGCACCGTCGACGGTCGCCGTCCGCGCGTACTCGGCCCCGACGGCCGACGCGAAGGCCACCGCGCCGCCCGGCACGACGTCGACGCGCACGACTTCGCCCGTGCTCGAGTCGCCGCTGCCCGATGTGAAGTGCAGCTCGCATGCGAACGCCGCGCCGGCCAGGGACGGGATCGCGGCCGGGTGCGCGGGCCAGGAGTCCGGCGACTGCGGCTGGTCGAGGAGGGCGACGCGCTCGTAGCCGTAGATCGCCGGGTCGACGCTCGCGGCCAGCTCGGGGCAATCCGGTGCCGCCCACCACGCATCGGTCCGCATCGCAGGCGCCGCGCGCGGGTGGTCGCGCATCCGCGAGACCGCGCTGTCGTAGAGCGCCTGCACCTTCTCTGCCGAGATCTGCTCGGGTGGCGCATCCGCGCGGACCAACAGCCATGTGCCGTCGACGACACCCACCGCGGTGCACGAGAGGCGCTCATCCTGCGGTCCCTGCGAGCATCCGGAGGTCGCGGCCGACGAGACTTCGGCGGGTACGACCTCCGCCGGATAGGCGTACAGGTGGAGCGTGGCGATCAGGTATCCCTCGTCCGAGACCCACACGCAGTCGATCCCGCCGAGCACGTCGTTCGCGCCCGTCCTCCATCGGTAGTCCGAGCGTGTCATCCCGATGCCGCGCAGCGCGTCGGCCTCCTGGTCGGTGATCGTGTTGGCGCAGTCCCCGCCGAACGGTGCCACGCCGACGGACGGCGGTTCCGGTGTCGGAGTCGGTGTCGGGGCCGGCGCCTCGGTGGGCGTCGGATTCTCGGTCGGGGTCGTCACGGGAGCCGGCGAGGCATCCTGCCCCAGCAGCGCCGCGGTCGTGATCGCGCCACCGCTCACGCCGCCGATCAGGACCAGCGCGATCGCAGCCGCGATCGCCTGGGAGCGCCGTCGACCTGCCGGACGGATCCGCTGTGTGCCTGCGAGCACGAGGTCCCGCATCTCCGCTCGTTCGCGGGGTGTGAGCTCGCCGCTCATGCCAAGCCCCTTTCGATCAGCGCCATCTCGTCGCGCAGCTTCGCCTTCGCCCGTGCCAACCGGGACTTCACCGTCCCGACGGGGATGCCGAGCGTCTCGGCGGCCGCCCGCTCGGGGTATCCCTCGAGCACAGTGAGGACGACGACGCTCTGCTCGCGGGCGGGGAGCCGCCGGAGCGCGGCGAGCACGCCGCTCTCGTCCTCGCCGCGGAGCTCTCCGCCCGACGTGCGAGCGGGCGTGCGGGCGATGAGGGCGCGGTAGCGCCGACTGGAGCGCTCCAGGTTCCGCGCCGAGTTCGACACGGTGTTGAGCAGCCACGGCAGCGGTGAGCCCTCGACGAGTCGCACCGAATCGCGCTTGCGCCACAGCTCGAAAAACGCGATCGTGACGGCGTCCTTCGCGTCCTCGCGCGCCGTCAGCAGGCGACGTGCGTGCCGGAAAAGGCGTGCGCTGTGGCGGTCGAAGAGAGCAGCGAGCGCCGACTCGTCGCCCGCGAGGACCCGTCCCCAGACCGCCGCGTCATCATCGTCCATACCGTGTAGTGTCCGGCATCGCCCGAAAGGTTCACACGCGTGTGGACGCGGCGCCGGCGGGCTGCGCAGTTCAGGGCGTCGGCGTCTGGAACCGGCGATAGACACCCGTCCGCAACTCGACCGCCCACACGTCCGCCTGCGGCATGCCCCGCTCGAACGCCACGGCGACTTCGGCCTCCACGTCGTACGGCACGCGCACGAAACTCACGTTGAGCGGCGCCGGCTCCTCGGCGTCGAGCACGCCCTCGAGGATCGCGTAGCTGGGCGTCGGCTCGTCGAGCGGATTGCCGACGCTCCCCACGTTGAAGAGCGTGCGGCCCCGCTTCGACCGGATGAACGCGTCGTGGAGGTCGCCGTAGCCGACCACGGCGGGCTCCGGCCCGTCGCCGGTCATCTCGGTCGCACGGAACATCCCGTCGAACTCCTCGTCGGTGTGCTCCGCCCACACGCGCACGTGCGGACTCTGCGCGGACGCGTGGAACAGACGGATGCGGCGCCCGCTCATGAGGAGGTCGTGGCTCAGCGGCTGCGCGGCCAGCCACGCGCGCTGCTCCGTCGCCAGCTCGTCGCGCCACCACCCGAGGTGCTGCAGGTCGTCGCCGAGCCGGTCGATGAAGTCGTCCCAGTTGCCGCGGATGCTGACCTCGCACACGTCGCGCACCCGGTCGACGACCTCCCCTCCGCGCGGTCCCTTCCCCACGCTGTCGCCGAGGTTGATGATCCGGGTGATGCCACGCGCGGCGATGTCGGCGAGCACCGCTTCGAGGGCCGTCAGATTGCCGTGAACGTCGGAGATGAGGGCGATCCGTTCGAGAGGCATGCCCGGATGATGCCACGAAACGCCCGGTCCGACGAACGTACTCGCGCTCGAAGCGGCCCGGCGGCGGTGACGACCTCGCGGAGCGCTTCGAGGGTCGACGCGGTCGTCGCGCAGCTCGGCATCCGCCTGCGCCGGCACCCCGTGCGACGGGATCAGGCCGTCACGACCTGCGCAGTGCCGATCGGCGCATCCGGTCCCATCTCGTCGGCGATGCGGTTCGCCTCCTCGATGAGGGTCGCCACGATCTCTGCCTCGGGCACCGTCTTGATGACCTGGCCCTTCACGAAGATCTGGCCCTTGCCGTTGCCGGATGCGACGCCGAGGTCGGCCTCGCGCGCCTCGCCCGGCCCGTTCACGACGCAGCCCATGACCGCGACGCGGAGGGGCACCGTCATGTCTTTCAGGCCCTCGGTGACCGAGTCGGCGAGCGTGTAGACATCCACCTGCGCGCGGCCGCACGACGGGCACGACACGATCTCGAGCTTCCGCTCGCGCAGGTTGAGCGACTGGAGGATCTGGTGTCCGACCTTGACCTCTTCGGCCGGTGGGGCGGACAGCGAGACGCGGATCGTGTCGCCGATGCCTTCCGAGAGGAGGATGCCGAACGCGGTCGCGGACTTGATCGTTCCCTGGAACGCGGGGCCCGCCTCGGTCACGCCGAGGTGCAGCGGCCAGTCGCCGCGCTCTGCCAGCATTCGATACGCCTTGACCATCACGACCGGGTCGTTGTGCTTGACCGAGATCTTGAAGTCGTGGAAGTCGTGCTCCTCGAAGAGGGACGCCTCCCACACGGCGCTCTCGACGAGCGCCTCGGGTGTCGCCTTGCCGTACTTCTCGAGGAGGCGCTTGTCGAGCGATCCGGCGTTCACTCCGATGCGCAGCGACACGCCGGCCGCCTGCGCGGCCTTCGCGATCTCGCCGACCTTGTCGTCGAACTGGCGGATGTTGCCGGGGTTGACGCGCACCGCGGCGCATCCGGCGTCGATCGCTTGGAAGACGTATTTCGGCTGGAAGTGGATGTCGGCGATCACCGGGATCTGGCTCTTCGCCGCGATGATGTGCAGCACGTCCGCGTCGTCCTGCGACGGGACGGCGACGCGCACGATCTCGCAGCCCGACGCGGTGAGCTCGGCGATCTGCTGCAGCGTCGCGTTGATGTTCGTCGTCGGCGTCGTCGTCATCGACTGGACGCTGATGGGAGCGTCGCCGCCCACGAGCACTTTGCCGACCTTGATCTGGCGGCTCCGGCGTCGGGGAGCGAGGACTTCCGGCACGCGAGGCATCCCGAGATTCACTGCTGGCACGCTCCCAGCCTACGCCGCGCGGGTGCACCGAGGCTGGCGATGAGGTGAGAGCGGATGCCGCGTTCAGTGCTCCTCGGCATCCTCCGGCTCCGGCTCCGCGGGCTGTGCAGCGGCCTCGTCTGGCGCGGTCGCGAGCAGCGCGCGGACCAGCGACTGGGCGTCGTACGGCCCCGTGTGCCGCTGCCCGTTGATGAAGAACGTCGGCACCGACGTGATGTCCATCGCCTCCGCGTCGAGCATGTCGTCGCGCACGCGTGCGGTCACCTCTGGCGAGCGGAGATCCCTCTCGAACTTGTCGACGTCGAGCCCGAGCTCTTCCGCGCGGCGCAGGATGTCGGACGGCATCTGGTGGTCCTGGTCTGCGAACAGGCTCTTGGCGAACTCGGTGCGCTTGCCCTGCAGCGCCGCAGCCTCGACGGCCTCGGCGTCCGCGACCGCGTTGGGGTGCACGCGTTCCAGCGGCGCATGCCGCCACACGTAGCGCAGGCGGCCGTTGAGCTCGCGCACGACCTCCTCGATCGCACCCGACGCCTTGGAGCAGAACGGGCACTGGTAGTCGCCGTATTCGACGATCGTGAGCGGCGCGTCGACCGGACCCCACACGTGGTCGCGCTTCGGGTCGACCGGCCGCGCGAGCGTCATGCCGGCCTCGTCCTCGGGGTGCCGCACATCGGAGACGCGGAAGATGATCGCGGCGAGGATGAACGCGATCACGGATGCCAGCAGCACGCCCACGCGCGCCTCGTTCTGCGCCAAGTCGTCGTCGATCGCGAGGTCGACGATGAACAGCGAGATCGTGAATCCGATGCCGCACAGGGCCGCACCGCCGGCGAGCCGGTCGAGGGTCAGGCCGGGGCCGAGATCGCCGATGCGGAACACCCGCAGCAGTGCCACGGAGCCGTACACGCCGAGGAACTTGCCGACGACGAGGCCCGCCACGATCGCCCACGTGAGCGGCGAGGTCATGGCCGCCGCGAGGATGTCGGGGCTCACCACGACCCCCGCGTTCGCGAGCGCGAACAGCGGAAGGATCACGTACGCGACGTACGGCGCGTACGCCGACTGGAGGCGCTCGTTGATCGAGATCGACTCGCGCAGGCTGTTCGCGGCCTGGCGCGCGTACTCGCTGTTGGGCGACTGCCGGAAGGTCCGCGCGAGCTCGAGCGCATGCTCCACGTCGCGACGGTTCGGCCGGTACACGGGCACGAGCAGCGCGATCGCGACGCCCGCGAGAGTCGGATGCACACCGGATGCGAGGAACGCGAGCCACACGATGATCGACAGCGTCGCGTAGATCGGGCCGCGGCCGCGGGGCACGTACCGCGTGAAGTACACGCCGACGAGCCCGAGGGCTGCGACGATGAGCGGCAGCGGCGTGAACGACTCCGTGTAGAAGAGCGCGATGATGCTGAGCGCCCCGATGTCGTCCACCACTGCGAGCGCGAGCAGGAAGACGCGCAGACGTCCGGATGCTCGCGGGCCGATGATCGCGAGCGCGCCGACGAGGAACGCCGTGTCGGTCGAGATCACGACCCCCCACGCGTGCTCCTGGCCTGTGCCGTTGGCGATCAGGAGGAAGATGACGGCGGGGACGACGAGGCCCGCGATCGCGGCGACGACCGGGACCAGTGCACGCGACCAGCTCGTGAGCTCGCCGATCGCGAACTCCCGCCTCACCTCGAGACCGACGGTGAAGAAGAAGATCGCCATGAGCGCGTCGTTGACGAGCGCATGCAGGGTGAAGTCGAGCGTGATGTCGCCGACCCCGACGGTGAGCTGCGTCTCCCACAGGGCGTCGTACGTCTCGTGGGAGAGGTTCGCCCACAGGATGGCGACGACGGTCGCGATCAGCAGGAGGAGCGCGCCGATGCGGTTCTCCCCCATCGCCTGGATCTTCTCTGCGATGGACGGATGCCGGCGCTCGCGCGAGTCCTGCGAGTTGCGTGATGGGTCGATCGTCGTCAGCTGCTGGGTCATCCGGCTCCCTGCTGTCCGGGTTCGATTCGCGAGTTCTCCTCGCCGATGTCGGATGCGCGCGGCGAGGCTTGGTTCCACGGCTCGTCGAACGCGACGCTGTCATAGAACGCGAGGCCGCCCGAGATCTTCCCACCCGAGTGCCCGTGTTCCGTCCGCTCCGCCTTCCGCACATGGTGCACGACGAGGCCGCGGGGCCAGTATCGTGCACGTCGGGGGGACGCCGCGACCGTGTTCACGAAGAGCCTCGCTCGAACCCACCCCGTGTGACGGCGGCCGCGGCCCGGTGCGGGTCGTGTGGTAGGTTCGGCGCATGCTCGCGAACCGCATCTGGTGGGCCGCCTTCTAGGCGGTGCGTTCGAGCGACGACAGACCGCCCCCGGGCGGTCTTCTTCGTGGGGAAGCCGCCCCCGACGAGAGACACACGATGACCGGGACCGCACCCCTCTCCCTCCGCGAGCTGGCCGCGAGCGGCCGCCCGTTCGCCCTCATCGCGCGCGACGACGCGACCGTCGAGGTCCTCACGGGCGACGTGGTGGACGTCGAGCTGCTCGGCGACATCCCGCTCGAAGACGCCTCGGGCACGCCGCGCGAGGTGCTCGCGCTCGTGCCGTTCCGGCAGGTTCGCGAACGCGGCTTCGAGTGCCACGACGACGGAGCGCCCCTGCGCTGCCTGGTCGTGACGGAGCACACACGGATGCCGCGGGCCGACGCCCTCGCACAGCTTCCCGCCGAGCAGGTCCCGCTCGCCGACCCGGGCTTCGACATCTCCGACGACGACTACGCCGACATCGTGCGGTGGGTGATCGCCGACGAGATCGGCCGCGGCGAGGGCGCGAACTTCGTCATCCGCCGCGACTTCACGGCCGGCGTCGCATCCGACCCCGCGTTCGCGGCCCTCACGTGGTTCCGCGCCCTGCTCGAACACGAGCGCGGCGCGTACTGGACCTTCGCGGTCGTGACCCCCGGGCACGTCGCCGTCGGCGCGAGCCCCGAGGCGCACGTGAGCGCGAAGGACGGGTTCGTCACGATGAACCCGATCTCGGGTACGTTCCGTCACCCCGAGGGCGGTGCGACTCCCGAGGCGCTCAGCGAGTTCCTCACCTCGACGAAGGAGACCGAGGAGCTCTTCATGGTCGTCGACGAGGAGCTCAAGATGATGAGCGCCGTGTGCTCGGACGGCGGCCGCATCACCGGACCCCACTTGAAGGAGATGTCGCGGCTCACGCATACCGAGTACGTTCTCCGGGGGCGCAGCCGCCTCGACCCGCGCGAGATTCTTCGCGAGACGATGTTCGCGCCCACCGTCACCGGCTCCCCCATGCAGAACGCGTGCACGGTCATCACACGCCACGAGCGCACGCCGCGCGGGTACTACTCGGGCGTCGCGGCGCTGTTCACGCCACGCGCCGACATCGACTCCGGTGCGGACGACCGGCCCACGCACGACCTCGACGCCCCGATCCTCATCCGCACGGCGTACCTCGTCGACGGGCGCCTGCGCGTGCCGGTCGGCGCGACGCTCGTGCGCCACTCCGACCCGTACGGCGAGGTCAGCGAGACCCACGGCAAGGCAGCTGGCGTGCTCGGCGCGATCGGCGCCGTTCCGCGCGACCGCGCCGCAGAGGTGGCCGCTCTGCGCGCCGCGGACGCGATCGACGAAGACGAGCCCGCACCCGAGCCGCGACGGCTCGCCGACGACCCGGCGGTCGCGGAGCTGCTGCGCTCGCGCAACGCGCGGCTCGCTCCGTTCTGGCTCAACCCGCAGGACGCGTCGGAGACGGGTCCGTTCGAGGGCCGCGACGCGCTCGTCGTCGACGCGGAGGACCGGTTCACGACGATGCTCGCCCACCAGCTGCGGCACCTCGGCCTCGATGTGCGGATCGTGCACTGGAGCGAGGTCACCGACGCCGAGCTCGATGAGGCGGGACTCGTCGTGTCGGGCCCCGGCCCCGGCGACCCGCGCGATCCGTCGAGCCCGCGCATGAAGCGGATGCGCGAAGTCATCGCGCGCCGCCGCGCGGGCGGCCGCCCGCTGCTCGCCGTGTGCCTGAGCCACCAGGTGCTCGCCGACTCGCTCGGCATCGACCTCGCTCCCCTGGACCGCCCCCACCAGGGACTCCAGCGCACGGTCGACATCTTCGGCGAGCCGGCCTCGATCGGCTTCTACAACACGTTCACGGCGCGCGTGCGTCCCGGTACGACGACCGTCCGCGACGCCGAGGTCGCGGCCGACCCCGAGTCGGGCGACGTGCATGCGCTGCGCGGACCCGGCTTCGCGTCGGTGCAGGGCCATCTCGAGTCGATCCTGTCGCGCGACGGCATGCACACGCTCGAACGCCTCGTCGAGCACGCGCTGACTCCGGTCGGCGCCTGAGCCTCACGCCTCGCCCGCGATGCGCGCGGCGAGCAGCCGGCGCTCCGCCTCGTTCGCGGTGAGCTCGTGCGCGCGCGAATCGGCGAGGTCGGCCTCCGCCGTGCGTCCGAGATCCCGCAGCAGGCGGCCGCGCACCGCGTGCCACAAGTGGAACCCGTCGAGCGAGGAAGCGAGCGCGTCCACCTCCTCCAGCGCCGCTTCGGGTCCCTCGACCTGTGCGAGCGCGACGGCGCGGTTGAGCCGCACGATCGGCGACGGATCGCGTGCGCCGAGCAGGTCGTAGAGCGTGAGCACCTGGAGCCAGTCGGTGTCGGCCGAGGTCTGCGCGTCGGCATGGCACGCGGCGATCGCCGCGTGCAGCTGCCACCGACCCGGATGCCGCAGCCGCGCCGCCCGCTCGAGAGACGCGCGCGCGTCCGCGACGAGCTGCCGGTCCCATCGCGACCGGTCCTGGTCGGCGAGGAGCACGAGCTCGCCGCCCACCGCGCGCGCTCCCTCACGCGCCCGGTGGAACTCCAGGAGGGCGAGGAGACCGTGCGCCTCGGCCTCGCGCGGAAGGGCGTCCGCGACGACGCGCGCGAGCCACAGCGCGTCGTCGGCGAGGTCGCGGTCGGCTGAGGCGTCGCCGCCCGCGACGAGGTGCGCCGAGGTGTACATGACCGACACGACGGTCAGCACGAGGTCGAGGCGCACGGCGCGCTCCGCCCCCTCGGGGATGCGCAGCGGGATGCCCGTCTCGGCGATGCGGCGCTTCGCGCGCACGATCCGCTGCTGCACGGCCGTCTCGGTCGAGAGGGTCGCCCGCGCGATCTGCGCCGTCGTGAGGCCGACGACCGCGCGGAGCGTGAGCGCGAGCTGCGCGTCGGGAGAGAGAGCGGGGTGGCAGCATCCGAACAGCAGAGGAAGCCGCTCCTCGATCTCGGCCATCCCTGCGGACGGGGCCCCGGCGAGCAATGCGAGCTTCTCGCGATAGCGCTTCTGGCGGCGCATCCGGTCCAGCGCATTGTGCCGCGCGGCCTGCGTGAGCCATCCGCCGGGACTCGGCGGGATGCCGCGTGTCCGCCACTCGCGCAGCGCCTCCTCCACCGCGTCGGCGACCGCCTCCTCGGCGAGATCGAGGTTGCCGAGCGATGCCGTGAGGGCCGCGACGATGCGCGCGGACTCCTCACGCACGACGCGGGCGAGCAGGAGATCGGATGCCGCGGCCCCGGTCGCGGCTGCGGGGACCGGTGCACCCGCGGGGTCGGAAGACGGGCCCGCATGCCTCGCGTCTGCGCGCACTGCGCCCCCGCGGCGCGGAGGAGGCATGGGGCCCGTCGTGCTCACTGCTCGAACTGGCTGTAGTCCTCGACCATCGGGCGGATCTCGACGGCGACTCCGGGGAGCGCGAGCGAAGGCCACGTCTTGGTGAGCTCGATCGCCGCGTCGAGGTCGGGCACATCGACGACGCTGAAGCCGCCGACGACCTCCTTGGCCTCCGAGAAGGGACCGTCCACGACGACGGGGCCGTTCTCGGAGTGCTTGACGGTGGTCGCGGTCGAGATCGGCATGAGCTCGGCACCCGAGTCGGCGAATTTGTCGTTGTTGTCGACGAACCACTGATAGATCTGCGCGTAGACCTCCTGTGCGCGCTCGGGCGGCACGGCCTCGTCGAACTCGGGCATCGAGGTGAACATCAGAACGTACTTCACGGTCGCGTTCCTTTCGTCATGGGAACCGTTTCACCCCTACAGCGAACGGGCAAGGCCCGGATCGACAGGTCCGCGGAATTCCTCCCAGGTGTTCGCCGCGGCGTCAGCCGAACAGCGAAATGGGGTTCACGAGGTCCGACACGATGAGCACGACGCCCATCGCGATGAGCGCGATCACGACGACGAACGTCACCGGCACGAGCTTCGTCGCGTCGACCGGTTTGGGCTCCGGGCGATTGGTCAGCTTCGCCCACGCGCGTTTGAGGCCGTCCCACAGCGCGACCACGACGTGCCCGCCGTCGAGCGGCAGCAGCGGAATGAGGTTGAAGACGAACAGCGCGACGTTGAGCGACGCGAGCAGTCCGACCAGGCCCGCGACGCGGTTCAGCACCGGCGCATCCGCCGCTGCGACCTCGCCGGCGAGGACGCCTGCGCCGACGACGCTGAGCGGCCCGTTGGGATCGCGCTCCTGACCCGTGATCGTCGAGACGGCCGTGTCCCAGACCATGACGGGCAGTCGCCAGATGACGCCGGCGACCACTCCGACGTTCTCGAACGTCGCGGTGGCCCCCGCCCAGATCGGCTGCCGCACGTACTCGACCTCGGCGCGCATGCCGGCGTAGCCGACGTCGACCGTCCGCGCCTCGCCGTCGGGTCCGGTGACGACGCGCCCCGCGGCATCCGTCTCGGGCACCGTCACGGTGGCCGGCGTGAGCCTCAGAGTCACCTGCTCACCGTCGCGCTCCACGACGACCGGAATCGTCTCGCCCGCGGATTCGCGGATGATCGCGGATGCCTCGGCGAACGTCGCGACCTCGACTCCGTCGACCGACACGAGCGTGTCGCCGGCTCGCAGGCCGGCCTCCGCGGCAGGCGCGGCGGGGTCGCCAGGGGCGCACTCGGTGCGCTGCTCGGTCGGCGGGATCACGCACTCGCTCACGCTCTGCACCGTCGTCGTCGCGGTCTGCACGCCGATCGCGCACAGGAGGATCGTGAAGAGCACGATCGCGAACAGGAGGTTCATGACGGGGCCGCCGAGCATGACCACGACCCGCTTCCACACCGGCAGCCGGTAGAACACACGCGGATCGTCGTCGCCCTCGAGCGTCTCGTCGTTCGCGACGCGGGCATCCTGCACCATCGTCGCGAAGAAGCCGCCGCCCGCGCGCCCCGATCGAGCTTCCCTGGGCGACGGCGGGTACATGCCCGCCATCGAGATGTAGCCGCCCAGCGGGATCGCCTTGAACCCGTACTCGGTCTCGCCGCGGCGGCGCGACCACAGCGTCGGGCCGAACCCGATCATGTACTGACCCACGCGCACGCCGAAGCGCTTGGCAGGGACGAGATGCCCCAGCTCGTGAAGCGCGATCGACACTGCGAGCCCCACGACGAGCAGGACGATCCCGATGATGAAGGCGACGACAGTCACGTGGCAACGTTAGCGGCGCCGGCTCTGAGTGCGCTCCGAGAACGGACGATCGCGGTCGCGCATCGCGACTACGCTGGCACGCGGGAGGAGACGTGAACGCACGCCAGCAGCGCACCCTGCGCGGGACGGCTGCGGCGTTCATCGCGACGCTCGTCTCGGCGACCGCGCACACCCTCGCGGGCGGAGGCGCGGGCTCGCCGCTGCTGCTTGCGGCCGTCGTGATGCTCGCATCGCCTGTCGCGATCGCGCTTGTCGGCCGGCGCCGCTCCGCGGCGCGTCTCGCACTCGCCGTCGCGACGAGCCAGGTGCTGTTCCACGCCGCGTTCGCGATCACGTTCCCCGTGGCAGGCGCCGCGCCGCCGCCGGCGATCTCGCACGCTCACGGCCCGCAGCTCACGCAGCTCGCATCCGTCTCCGTCCCCCACCACGCGGCGCTCATCCCCGACGCGCCCATGCTCGCCGCGCACGCGATCGCGGCGGGCGTCACGGTCGCACTCCTCGCGAGGGGCGAACGGATGCTGCGCACGATCGCGCGTGGCATCCGCGAGCTCGTCGCGCGCCCCGTCACGCTCGTCCCGCTCGTCCCGCTCGCGCTCCCGCGCCCGCGGGCGGCAGTCCACGTCCCCGCCGTCGTCCGCCGCATCGCGGCCGACATCTCCCGGCGCGGCCCTCCCCTCGTCTCGCTGTCGCACTGACCGCGCCGGGCCCGATGCTCCGCGCGGTGCGGCGGCGGCATCGCCGCGCGCCGCGACGCCCGCCAGGGCATCCGTTCGACGCGCCCGCTCCGGCGCGCCCGACCAGAGACGAGAACATGACCGAACACACTCCTGCGCGCTCCCGCGCGCGCCGCTTCACCCTCCCGCTTGTGGGCGCCGCCGCCGGCATCGCCCTCGCCGTCGCTGCGCCCCTCGCCGCATCCGCCCACGTCACCGTGACACCCGACTCGGCGACCGCCGGTCGATCGGGCGTCCTGACGTTCGCGTTCAGCCACGGCTGCGACGGCTCGCCCACCACCGCGTTCCAGATCGAGATGCCCGACGGGATCACCTCGGTCACCCCGACGATCACCCCGGGCTGGACGATCGACGTCGAGCGCGCCGGCACCGACCACGACGGACTCGTCCAGAGCGTGACGTACACCGCTCAAGCTCCGGTCCCGTCCGGATACCGCGCCGCCGTCGAGCTGAGCGTCGGCTTCGCCGAAGACACCGCGGGTGAGACCCTCGCCTTCCCGGTCACCCAGGTGTGCGAGGAGGGGGAGGTCGCGTGGGCCGAGGTCGCCGAAGACGGCGTCGACCCGCACTCCCTCGACGCACCGGCGCCGCTCGTGACGGTCGCGGCGGCCGACGAGGGTGACGGCGACGGATCCGGTCACGGTTCCGCCGTTGCTGCGGCGGGCGAGACGGATGCCGCAGCCGCGGCTCCCGCGCCGAGCGCAGCGCCGCTGGTCTTGGGCGCCGCGGGACTCGCCGCCGGTGTCGCGGCGCTTGCGGTGTCGCTCGTGGCGCTCGCGCGCACGCGCCGAAGGGCGTAGGGCACTCGGTCGTCGGGCGGGCGGGCGCTTCGTCTCGCTGGTTGCGCTCGCCCGCTCGACGCCCGGATGGATGCTGCCCACAGGGGCGCGACGCGTGGAGGCCGCTCCCGGGCTGGTCTGACAAGATGGTTGGCGCCATGCCGACAGAACCCGTCGCCGCGCCCGCCGGCAATCTTCCCCCTGTGCTCCGGCCGGAGCATCCGCCCGTCCGCCCCCTCGACGAGCTCGCGCGCCGCTTCGGCCGCGACGTCCGCGGCGACCTCACCGGCCGCACACTGTCGGGCATCACGCTCGCGACCGCCGACCTGCGGCCGGGCGAGGCGTTCGTGGCGATCCAGGGCGCGAACCGGCACGGCGCCGAGTTCGCGCGGGACGCCGCCGAGAAGGGCGCGGTCGCGATCGTGACGGATGCGGCGGGCGCCGACCTCGCCGCCGGCGCCGGCGTTCCCGTGCTCGTCGTCGACAATCCCCGCGCGCTGCTGGGCGACCTGTCCGCGTGGGTGTACGGCACGGGCCCGGGCGACGACCTCCCGCTGCTGTTCGGCACTACGGGGACGAACGGCAAGACGAGCGTCTCGCACATTCTCGAGGGCATCCTCGGGCAGCTCGGCGTCGTGACGGGGCTCTCGTCGACCGCCGAGCGGCACATCGCGGGGCAGGTCATCGTCTCGCGACTCACGACGCCCGAAGCATCCGAGTTCCACGCTCTCCTCGCGCTCATGCGCGAGCGCGGCGTCCAGGCCGTCGCCGTCGAAGTCAGTGCGCAGGCCCTCAGCCGCCACCGCGTCGACGGCATGGTGTTCGATGTGGCGTCGTTCACGAACCTCAGCCACGATCACCTCGACGACTACGCCGACATGCGCGAGTACTTCGAGGCGAAGCTGCCGCTGTTCCGCGCGGACCGCTCGCGCCGCGCGGTCATCTCCCTCGACTCCGCAGCCGGGCGCGACGTCGTCGCGATGTGCGAGGTGCCGTTCGTCACTGTCGGCACGCCCGAGATCGCCGCCGAGCCCGAAGAGGCGGCCGCGGCGGACTGGGTCGTCGACATCCTCGAGGAGCGCCAGACCGGCACGGAGTTCCGCCTCACGGCGAAGGACGGCCGCACACTCACGAGCATCGTGCCGACGATCGGCCGGCACATGGCCGCGAACGCCGGCCTTGCGATCGCGATGATCCTCGAGGCGGGCTACGAATGGGACGACCTGGTCGCGGCACTGGAGCGCGACGGGCGCATCGACGCCTACCTGCCCGGCCGCACCGAGCGCGTCTCGGGTGAACGCGGCCCCGCCGTGTACGTCGACTTCGGGCACTCCCCCGACGCGTTCGAGAAGACCCTGGCCGCGGTTCGGCGTGTGACGCCGGGCAAGGTCCTCATGCTCGTCGGCGCCGACGGCGACCGCGATGCGACGAAGCGCCACGACATGGGCCGCACGGCCGCCGAGGGCAGCGACATCCTCGTGATCACCGATCACCACCCGCGTTTCGAGAACCCCGATTCGATCCGCGCGACGCTCATCGAGGGTGCGCGGCGCGCGAAGCCGGATGCCGAGATCCACGAGTACTCGCCACCCGAGCGCGCCATCATCGAAGCGGTCAAGCTCGTCGGCGAGGGCGACGCGATCCTGTGGGCCGGCCCCGGGCACCAGGACTATCGCGACATCCGCGGCGCGCGCACACCCTACTCCGCGCGAGAGCTCGCCCGCCGCGCGCTGCGCGATGCGGGGTGGCCCGTGCCCGAGCCCCATTGGCCCGTGCCGTACCCGCCCGACGACACGCCCCTCTCCGACCCGACGCGCGACTGGCGCTGACGGGCCGAGTCAGCGGGCGGATGCCGCGATCACGCGGTCCGCGGTCTCCCGCGCCCAGCGCTCCGCCTCGGCGAGCGACTCGCGCGTGAGCACCGCCGGCGCCTCGTGCTTGTCGACGACGCGCTGAACGGTGTCGACGATGCCGAGGAAGCCGATGCGCCCCTCGTGGAAGGCGTCGACCGCCTGCTCGTTCGCCGCGTTGAACACGGCGGGGAAGGTGCCGCCGGCACGCCCGACGCTCTTCGCGAGACGCACCGCGGGGAAGGCGGCGTGATCGAGGGGTTCGAACGTCCACGATGACGCGACCGTCCAGTCGAGCGGCTTGCCGACGCCGCCGATGCGGTGCGGCCAGTCGAGCCCGAGCGAGATCGGGAGGCGCATGTCGGGCGGCGACGCCTGCGCGATCGTCGACCCGTCGATGAACTCCACCATCGAGTGCACGATCGACTGCGGATGCACCACGACCTCGATGTCCTCGTACGGCACGTCGAACAGGAGATGCGCCTCGATGACCTCCAGCCCCTTGTTGACGAGGGTGGCCGAGTTCGTGGTCACGACGCGCCCCATGTCCCACGTCGGGTGCGCGAGCGCCTGCGCGGGTGTGACGTCTGCGAGCGACGCGCGTGAGCGGCCGCGGAACGGTCCGCCCGATGCCGTGAGCACGAGGCGGCGCACCTCTTCGCGCTCTCCCGAGCGCAACGCCTGCGCGATGGCGGAGTGCTCCGAGTCGACGGGGACGATCTGCCCCGGGGCGGCGATCGCCGTGACGAGGTCGCCGCCCACGATGAGCGACTCCTTGTTCGCCAGCGCGAGCGCGCGGCCGCGCTCGAGCGCCGCGAGGGTCGGCCCGAGTCCTACCGATCCGGTGATCCCGTTGAGCACGACGTCGGCCTCGACATCGCGGACGAGCTGCTCGGCCTCGACGGCGCCGAGCGCCGTGTGCTCGACGTCGAACTCGTCCGCCTGGGCGGCGAGGGTCGCCGCATCCGTCCCCGCGGCGAGCCCGACCACTTCGAACCGGCGCGGGTTCGCGCGGATGACGTCGAGCGCCTGGGTGCCGATGGATCCGGTCGAACCGAGGACGATGACGCGGCGCATCCGCCCAGCGTACTCAGTGAGTCACTGGGTGACCTGCGGCTGCGCGGCGAGGATGTCGACGACGAAGACCAGCGTCTGGCCCGTGAGGTCGTTGTCGTTGATCTCGCCCTCGCCGTACGCGACCGACGGCGGGAGCACCGCGATCACCTGCGAGCCGACTGTCTCGCCGACCACCGCGTCGGTGAAGCCCTGGACCACGCCGCTGCCGGCCGTGAAGCTGAACGGCTGCGCACCCCAGCTCTGGTCGAACACCTCGCCCGAGTTCCACGAGACGCCGTGGTACTGCACCATGACGGCGTCGCCGGTCTCGACGACCTCGCCGTCGCCCTTCTTGAGGGTGGCCTTCTGGAACTCCGTCGGCATGTCGCCTTCGGGGAGCGTGACGGTCGGGACGTTGTCGGAGTCGAGCTCGACCGTGGGCATGCCCTCGACCGGATCCTGGTCCTCACCGGTCGCGTGGTCGGGCACGACCGAGAGCAGGTCGAAGACGTAGACCTCGCCGGGGTTCGTGTCGCTCGCCGGGAAGGTGGCGACCACGCGCGTGCCGGGTGCCGCGCAGCCGAGGATCTGGCCGATCGGGTTGTCGGGCGAGATCTGGGCGGGAAGCAGCGGCGCGTCGCTGTAGCCGGCGGTTCCGAGCTCTTCACCGGTCTCGGCGCTGAAGGCGCTGAGCGCGTACGACACGAGATCGCCGGATTCGACCGGGTCGCCCGAGCCCTCCTCGATCACGGTCGCCTGAAGCTCGTCGATCTCGAGCGGCGCGGTGAAGGTCGCGGTCGACGCCTCACCGACTTCGCCCTCGACGGTCACCGCGTCCGAGGCGGCGCCGGGGTCTACGGCAGCGGAGCAGAGGTCGGCGATCGTCGGCTCGGGCGACGACTCCGACTCGGGGCCGTTTCCACTCGCGCAACCGGCGAGCAGGAATGCCGTCACGGCGGCGGCGGAAAGAGCGGCGATGGGGCGGAAGCGCACGATGGAACCTTCACAGGTGGAGACCGGGGACGCTCCATCCTCCCCTACTTTTCCTTTGGCTGGGCTGGGAGTCCCCGGCGGCGCCGTCCCGTCGAACGGGGATCGCCATGCCCGACCCGGAATGGATCGCGGAGTACCCTCTTCTGGTGACGACCGAGGAGAACGCCCCCCAGGCAGAGGCCGAGGCATCCGTGACACCCGTCAAGCGCATGGGCGCGACCTACGCATTCGGGCGCTACATCGTCGCCCCACTGGGCCGCCTCGTCTACCGGCCCCGCGTCGAGGGCAAGGCGAACGTCCCCAAGACCGGACCGGTCATCTTCGCGAGCAACCACCTGTCGTTCATCGACTCCGTCGCGATCCCGGTCGCCGCTCCCCGCCCCGTGCACTTCCTCGCCAAGTCGAGCTACTTCGAGGGCACGGGCTTCTCGGGCTGGTTGACGCGCGAGTTCTTCCTCGCGATCGGCGCGGTGCCCGTGCAGCGCGGTGCCGGGCAGGCGGCGCTCGACGCGCTCGACCAGCAGCGGCAGCTCCTGCTCGAGGGCAACGCCGTCGCGCTCTATCCGGAGGGTACGCGCTCGCTCGATGGGCGCCTCTACAAGGGCCGCACGGGCGTCGCGTTCCTCGCCCTCGAGACCGGCGCTCCCGTCGTGCCCGTCGGTCTCATCGGCACCGACCGCGTGATGCCGGTCGGCGCGAAGTTCCCGTCTTTCCGCGAGCGCGTCACGGTGCGCTTCGGCAAGCCGCTCGACCTCTCGCACCATGGGCCCGCGTCGTCGGGCCGCGCGCGACGCACCGCGACCGACGAGATCATGGCGGCGATCCACTCGCTCTCCGGCCAAGAGCTCGCGAACGCCTACAACGAGGCGCCGGCGTCGAACCCGATCGAGCGCATCAAGCAGGTCCTGCCGCACGAGCGACGCTGACGATCGCCGGCATCCGTCTCACGCGACCTGCGCGGCGACCTCGATCGTCGGCTCGTGGCGCACCGGGAAGTTCACCGAGTTCGCGATGAAGCACCACCCGTTCGCGACCTCGTGGGCGTGCGTCGCGGCGTCCACCATGGACGCGTCGGCGACGACGACCCGCGGGCGCAGCACCACCTCGCGGAAGGAGCCGCCCCCGCGCCCGTCTTCGACCATGACACCGGATGCCTCGTCCTCGTAGCCCACGACGACGACGCCCGCCGTGACGCATGCGTGCAGGTACGACAGCAGGTGGCACTGGCTGAGCGCCGCGAGCAGCATGTCCTCGGGGTTCCACCGCGACGGGTCGCCGCGGAACGGCTTGTCGCTCGACGCGAGCAGGTCGGGCTTGCCCTCGATCGAGATGGTCGCGCTGCGGTCGTAGTCGCGGTAGCCCGACGTCCCCGTGCCGCGGTCGCCGGTCCACGAGGTGCGGAGGGTGTAGTGGTGCTCGCCGATCATCGTCCCAGTATGCCCGCGGCGGAACACGTCGCCGCGGCCGCCCGGGGCTCCCGGGAGGCGGCACGACCTCCGACCGGCGATAGGCTTTCCTCGTGCCGCAGACCTTCGCCGCATCCGACGCCGTCGAACTCGCCGTGGTCGAGCGCAGCGGCTTCGTCGAGTCCCGGCACCTCGGGTCCGCGGTCGTCATCGGCGCCGACGGCGAGGTGGTCGAGCAGCTCGGCGACAGCGCCGCGCCGATCCTCCCCCGATCGACCCTCAAACCGCTTCAGGCCCTCGCATGCCTCGCCGCGGGGGCGCCACTCGACGGCGAGCGCCTCGGCCTCGCGACGGCGAGCCACTCGGGCACCGACCGCCACGTCGCCGTCGTGCGCGACATCCTCGACGCCGCGGGGCTCGACGAACGAGCGCTCGGATGCCCGCCGGCCTGGCCCGGTGATACCCCCACGCGGGACGCCGTCGTGCGCGAGGGCGGCGAGCCCGAGCGCATCCGCATGAACTGCTCCGGCAAGCACGCGGCGATGCTGCTGGCGTGCACCGTCAACGGGTGGGACGCCGCGACGTACCTCGACCCGAGGCATCCGCTTCAGTCGCACATCCGCGAGGTGACCGAGCGCTTGATCGGCCAGCGGGCGTCGGCGGTCGCGGTCGACGGATGCGGCGCCCCGATCTTCGCGATGAGCCTCATGGGCCTCGCACGGGCGATCCACCGCATCGGCGGCGCGTCCGAGCGGTCGCCGTTCGCCCTCCATCGCCAGGCCGCGACGCTTGTGCGCGCGGTGCGTGAGAACCCGTGGGCGATCGCCGGCCCCGGCCGCCCCGACACGATCGTCATCGAGCGGCTCGGCGTCTTCGCGAAGGGCGGCGCCGAGGGCGTCATGGTGATGTCGACGCCCGACGGAGCGACCGTGGCCCTCAAGATGCTCGACGGGAACGGCCGCGCCGCTGCGGCGGTCGCACTGCGTCTGCTCGAGCGGGCCGGCGCGCTCGAGGCATCCGAGGTCGCCGAGGCGATGGCGAGTCTTCCGCTGGCCGTGATGGGCGGCGGACGTGAAGTCGGGGCGATTCGCCCCGCGTTCTAGAGCACCCCCATAAGGGGTGGAAAGGATCTCGACGATGAGAATCTGCGTCCCCACCGAGGTGAAGAACAACGAGTATCGGGTTGCGCTCACCCCGTCCGGAGTCCACGACCTGGTGCTGGCCGGGCACGAGGTCTACGTGCAGAGGGGGGCGGGTGCCGGCTCGTCGATGACGGACGACGAGTACTCGGATGCCGGGGCCACCCTGCTCGACGACGCGGCCGAGGTGTGGGCCCGCGCCGAGCTGCTGCTCAAGGTCAAGGAGCCGATCGCGAGCGAGTACGACTTCTTTCGCGAGGACCTCGTGCTCTTCACGTACCTCCACCTCGCCGCCGATCGCGCGCTGACGGAGCGGCTCGTCGCCGACCGGGTGACCGCGATCGCGTATGAGACGGTGCAGCTGCCGGGCGGCGGCCTGCCGTTGCTCGCGCCGATGAGCGAGGTCGCCGGCCGTCTCGCGCCCACCGTGGGAGCGACGACGCTCATGAGGTCGGCGGGCGGGCTCGGCCTGCTCATGTCGGGCGTGCCCGGAACGCGCTCGGCCGCCGTCACGATCATCGGCGGCGGCGTCGCCGGTGCGAATGCCGCGGTCATCGCGGCCGGTATGGGCGCCGACGTCACGGTGTTCGACACGAACATGCAGCGCCTGCGGTACCTCGACGACCACTTCCAGGGCCGCATCAAGACGGCGGCGTCGAACCCTCTCGATCTCGATCGCGCCGTCACCGCCTCCGACCTCGTGATCGGCTCGGTGCTGATCCCGGGTGCGCGGGCGCCCAAGCTGGTGACGAACGACATGGTGAGCCGGATGCGGCCGGGCAGCGTGCTCGTCGACATCGCCGTCGACCAGGGCGGATGCTTCGAAGACACCCACCCGACGACGCACGACGACCCGACGTTCCTCGTGCACGGCTCGGTGTTCTACTGCGTCGCGAACATGCCGGGGGCGGTGCCGAACACGGCGACCTCGGCGCTCACGAACGCCACGCTCCCCTACATCCGCCAGATCACGCGGCTCGGCTGGACCGAGGCGCTGCGCAACGACCCGGCGCTCGCGGGCGGGCTGAACACGACGGCGGGTGCGGTCGTGAACCCGGGTGTGGCGTCGGCGCACGACCTCGAGCTCACGCCTCTGGCCGAGGTGCTCGCGTAGCGTCGCGCATGCGGCCGCGCGCCTTGTCGCCGTGGGGGCGCCCTGTCGGCGCGCCGCCCACGCTCATGCGGTGGTCTCGTCGACGTGCGGCGGAGCGTCGTCGCGTCGGGGAACCGGTCGCGAGTCATCGGAGGGTAGGGCGACGCGGCGGGCCTCGCCGGCCCGGTACAGCCACGCGCGCGGTCTTCCGGGCGCGCAGTACGGCGGCAGCGAGCGGTCACCCGTGAGCACGCGGTACTCGGCGGCGCACGAGGTGTCGACCACGAGGTCGTGATCGGCTCGCAGGTCGGAGAGCACGCGCCAGTGGCGTTGCCACTGGTCGGGATCGCCCGTCACGACGACGGGCGACCCCGACCCGGTGTCGGCAGCACCGGCCGCGGCGAAGTCGTCGATGCCCACTATCCGTGCGCCGTCTCGCGTCCACGCCGCGAGCGCGGCACGCCCGGTCGTGGTCGGTCGCGTGATGTACCCCGTGAGTGCCGCCGCGGGCTGGAATCGCCCGGCATCGGATGCGGCGATCGACGTCGCGTGGGCTGCCGGGGCACGCCCGGCGACCGCCACTTGCACCGCGCGCCCGTCGAGGCGTCCGCGGCCGGCGGGCGCGCCCGGCGCGAAGTGGGCGGACTCACCTCCCGCTGCGAGATGCTCCTGGCGCGACGGCATCGGCAGCAGGAGGCGCCTCGGCAGCAGGTCACCGAGACGCGCGACCACACCGGTGAGCCGCTGCGCCGCGACGATGAACATCACGCCGTCGTCGCCCGCGCGGCGCACCGCAAGGTCGAGCCGCTCCACGATCTCGCGCCCGTAGTCCCCGGGCAGACGCGCGCCGAGCGCGTCGAGGTCATCGATCAGGACGATCGATCCCGGTGCGGGCGATCTCTCGGAGAGGCGCTGTACGGCATCCCACGCTTCCTCGGGGGCGGAAGGCACGTGGACGACCGGGCCGCGCGTCTGCGCGGCGATCGTCGCGAGGGCCGTCGACTTGCCCGAGCCCGGCCCGCCCACGATGAGCAGACCGCGGTCGCCGATGCGGACGCCGATCGGGCTCTGGCGCTGCCGCTCGGGCTCGTCGGCGAGTCCGACGAGGAGCACTCCCGCTCCGCGCGGCACCTCTTCACGCAGCAGGAGGTCGTCGAGGTCGATGCGCGCGGGCAGGTCGGGCAGCCACGGCCGCCTCGGCCTCGGCCCTCGCGCCGAAGCGGCGATCTCACGGATGTCGTCCGGCGCCGACAGCGCGATGCGCACGGATCGCGGCGCCGCATCGGAGGCACGCCGCACCACCGCGGCTCCCCGCCCTGAGATGCCCCCGGGCAGCAGGGCCGCGTCTTCCGTTCCGACGACGGCACGGCTGTCGGCGGCATCCGTGACGCGCAGGCTGATGCGCAGCGGACAATTCGCGAGCAGCGCGTCGCGCACGATCCCCGACACGCGCTGTGTGCCGAGGACCAAGTGGATGCCGAGGGCCCTCCCGCGCGCCGCGACGTCGGCGAACACGGCGTGCAGCTCAGGGTGATCGGCGAGGAGCGCCGCGAACTCGTCGACGACGACCACGAGTCGTGGCAGCCGCACGCGCGGATGGTCGACGTCGCGTGCCGAGACCCGGGCGAGCTCGCTCTCGCGCCACCGGATCTCGGCGCGCAGGCTCTCTATGGCGCGCCGCGCACCCGTTCCGTCGAGGTCGGTGATGACGCCTGTCACGTGAGGCAGGGCCTCGAGCGCGTCGAACGCGGTGCCACCCTTGAAGTCGGCGAGCAAGAAGCTCACCTCCTCGGTCGAGTGCGTCGCGCACAGTGCGAGGATCCACGTGATGAGCAGCTCGCTCTTGCCCGAGCCCGTGACACCGGCGACGACGGCATGCGGCCCGTCGGCGACGAGGTCGACGACCGTGATCCGGCCGCGGTCCGCGCCGATCGGCGCTGCGAGCGCGCCACGCCGCGACGCCGGTGCGTCGGCGAGCACCTCCTGCAGCGGCACGATCGCGCGGGGAGCGCTCGCGAGCCCGAGAACCGCCGCGTGCGACGCCCGCTCGCCGAGCGACAGCGCGATGGCGTGAAGCTGTTCGCGCGACAGCGCCTCGATCGCGATGTCGTGCACCGCGCCGGCCCGGTCGAGGCGCGCGGCATCCGGCGCTTCGACCACGACGGTCGCGCCGCATCGCGGCGGGATCGGTTGCCCGGGCTCCACGCGCGCGATCACGATCTCCGCGGCCGGCGGCACCGGCTGGCCCGGCGCGAGCACGGCCGCGGCGACGCCCGTCGCCGCCGCGTGGTGGGGCAGGGACTCGGCCCACTCTGGAGCGGCGATCAGGCGAAGGCGCCCGGGCGGGAGCGCGAGGCACAGCTGAGCGACGAGCGCGCGGGCGACGGCATCCGCGATCACCGGCGGACCCTCCACCGCGATCCCGTCGCTCGCGGTCACGGTGACCGGGCCTCCCACCAGCCTCGCCGCGCGTGCGCGCACGCGATCGGATGCCGGATCGCCCTCGCCGCCGGTCACGCGCACCGCGGAAGCGGCTTCGCCGGCGCCGACGACGAGTGCATCGGCGCGCTCCGCAACGGGCCGCCACACCGCGCTGTCATTCGAGAGGAAGCCCGCGACATCGGGATGCGACGCCCACCGCCGGGTGCGCTCCTCGCGGTGACGCGCCTCGACGGCGGATGCGACGCGCCTCCGCGCCGCATCCGCCTCGACCTCTGCGCGCCGCCGGTCCCTCCGCATCGTGCGTTTGCGGTCGAGCACCGTCGCCACCGCGATCACCGGCACGAGGCCTGCGAGCCACAGCGAGAGCATCGATCCCGTCACAAGCCAGATCCCGACGGCCCCCACGACCGGCACGACGGATGCCAGCACGGGGAGTCCCGTGCGAGGAGGGGGCTTCCACGGCTCCGGCAGCGTCAGCGCGCTGTCGGCGACTTCATGCGGAACGGCTTCGGGGTCGGTGCGAAGCGATGCCGGGGCGGGTACGGGAGCGAAGCGCATGCTCCCAGTCCAGCGTCGTCGAGCGCACGACCGCGGATGCCGCCGAGGATCTGTGCGCTCGCGGGCTTAACGGGACTCTGGGGAGGACTCGTCCCCCTCGTTGCCCGCCTGCTCGTCGACCGGCGTGTCACTCGAGTCGACGCCATCGTCCGCAGCGGCCGACTCCTGCGCCGGCTCATCGGCCGCGGCATCCGTCTCATCGTCCGCGTCGTCGACCGTCTCCCACTCCGCGGTGTCGGACTCGTCTTCGTCGTCGGCGTCGTCCTCGATGACCGGGGCGCCTCCGACGTTCAGCACGATGATCGAGATGTTGTCGCGACCGCCGTTCTCGAGAGCGGCGTCGAGCATCGCGCGCACCGCGTCGGCGGGGTCGGGGTTCTCGTCGAGGAAATGGCGGATGCCGTAGTCGGTCAGCTCCTTCGTGAGGCCGTCCGAGCAGATGACGAACCGGTCGCCCGGTGCGATCTCGACGCGCACATAATCCGGCGTGACGCTCTCACTGGGCCCGACCGCACGTGTGATGACGTTGCCGTACGGGTGGTTCTCGGCCTCTTCAGGACTCAGCCGGCCGGCCGCGACGAGCTCCTGCACGACGGAGTGATCCGTGGTGAGCTGCGCGATCATGCCGTCGCGCACGAGGTAGACGCGCGAGTCGCCGATGTTGAGCGTCACCCAGTGCGGTTCGCCGCGGCTGGTATCGAGGAACACGCCGGTCACGGTGGTGCCGGTCGCCTCGTCCGTGGCATCCGGATGGGACGCGATGTCTTTCACGGCGCGCGCGAGCGACTTCTCGAGAGCCTTCGCCGTGATGGAGCCCGACTCGGCGAGCTCGCGCATGCGCGCGACGGTGCTCGTGCTCGCGATCTCTCCGCCGACGTGACCGCCCATGCCGTCGGCGACGACGAAGAGCGGGAACTGGGCGAGGACCGCGTCCTGATTGACGTCACGCCGGCGGCCGCGATGAGTCACCGCTGCCCACGACAGCTCGATCTGGCCGTCGGGCAGGGTGATCGTCGTGGAGTCGGCGGTGACCTTGGGCACTCCCCGTCCTCCCGTCGCCGTACAGGTTGGCCGCGCCTTGCGGGCGGGCGTGGTCACATCCTAGTAGAACGCACCTTCGGGTCCTCGTGCACGACTCCCCGAGGCTAAGATGCCCGCCCCGGACCGGGGAAGAACCCGTCGATCAGCTCGAGGTCCTCCACCGTCGGCGTCCAGGCCGTGGCCGCCGCGGCGTTCGCCTGAACCTGCTCCGGCGTCGTGGCACCCGCGATCACGCTCGAGAGCGCCGGCTGCGCGAGCAGCCACCCGAACGTGGCCTCGAGCATCGTGATCCCGCGGTCGTCGCAGAACTGCCGATACGCCTCGAGCGCCTCCCACGGCGCGTCCTCGTAGATGTGCGGCCGCTGGCGCATGATGCGTGTGTCGGACGGCGCCGACTCGCGCGTGAACTTGCCCGTGAGCAGGCCGTTGTGCAGCGGGAAGTACGGGAAGAACCCGAGCCCGTAGCGTCGCACGGCGGGCAGCACCTCCTTCTCGTCGCCGCGCGCGAGCAGGCTGAGCTGGTTCTGCGCCGACACGAACGGCACCGCGCCGCGCATCTGGGCGGTGAAGTGCGCCTCGGCGATCTGCCACCCCGTGAAGTTCGAGTGGCCGATGTAGCGCACCTTGCCCTCGTGCACGAGGTCGCCGAGGGCATCGAGCGTCTCTTCGATCGGGGTCGCCTCGTCGGGGGTGTGCACCTGGTAGAGGTCGATCCAGTCCGTCTGCAGCCGCGTCAGCGAGGCCTCGACCGAACGACGGATGTACGAACGAGAGCCCTTGGATCCCGTGAAGCCCTCCGGGTTGGGCAGGGCGCTGTGGCCGAACTTCGTCGCGAGCACGACGCGGTCGCGTCGCCCCTTGAGCGCCTCGCCCATGAGCTCTTCGCTCATGCCCGGGTGCCCGCCGTACATGTCGGCGGTGTCGAGGAATGTCACGCCCGCATCGATCGCCGCATCGAGCACGTCGCGCGTGCCCTCGAGGGTCTCAGTGCGTGTTCCCGGGCGTCCGAAGTTGTTGCACCCGAGCCCGACGGCAGAGACGAGCAGGCCGGATGCGCCGACACGACGCAGAGGAACGTGAGAAGTCATCCCTCCACGCTAGTGCGCCCCGAACACGCGGAAGGCCCCCGCGAACGGGGGCCTTCTCATCGAGTGATCAGACGCGCGGCGGTTCGTCCGAAGGCGGTTCGGCCGCGGGCGGCTCCGTCGAGGGCGGCTCGCTCGAGGGCGGCTGCGCGGCGGGCGGCTCGGGCGCGGCCGGCGGGGCGGCGGGAGGCTCGGATGCCGGCGGCTGAGCCGCGGGCGCGGAGGACGGCGGAGCCGGAGGCGCGGCCGGCGGAGCACCCGCGCCCGGGGCGGGCGGCTGGTAGCCGGCGGGCGGAGCCGGAGGCTGGTAGCCACCGGGAGGCTGGTAGCCGGGAGGCGGGTACGCGCCGGCGCCACCGGGCGACGTGACGGGGTTCGGCGGGTAGCCGCCGGCGGGCGTCTGCACCGGCACGCCCTGCCACTGAGTGGTGTCGGCGAGGAAGCTGTTCGCCCACGGAGCAGCCGGGATGGCAGTGTTCCAGCGCGACGAGTCGAACGCGTTGATGCCGTACCAGACGATGCTCAGGAAGAAGTAGAGAATGAGCCAGACGGCTTCCTTCTGGAGCTTGAGGCCCACACGCCACGCCGCGAGCAGCGTGTAGAGGAAGACCGCGACGCCGATGAGCCATCCGAGCACCGGGACCCACCCGAGCACGATGGCACCGCCCCACAGCACGAGCAGCCACCACGGGTTCAGGTCACCGAGTTTGACGAAGATGAGGGTGTTGTAGACCGGCACCCACGCGCGCCACCTCCCCTGCACCCCGG
>Ga0180220_1000264_pt1 | contig 71283 bp, 60 predicted proteins | sample eDN5th37CBELigBY_FD_151335 | JGI IMG/M metagenome (GOLD analysis project Ga0180220, IMG submission 151335) | Enriched backyard soil microbial communities from Emeryville, California, USA - eDNA 5th pass 37_C BE-Lig BY (version 2) (version 2) | ecosystem: Environmental > Terrestrial > Soil >...
TGGTCCACGCGGCGGACGACATCCTGAAGTTCAAGTACATCGTCAAGAACACCGCGCTGCAGTGGGGCAAGACCGCCACGTTCATGCCGAAGCCGCTGTTCGGCGACAACGGCTCGGGCATGCACACGCACCAGTCGCTGTGGAACAATGGCCAGCCGCTGTTCTACGACGAGAAGGGCTACGCGGGCCTGTCCGACATCGCCCGCTGGTACATCGGCGGCATCCTCGCGCACGCCCCCGCGGTGCTCGCGTTCACGAACCCGACCCTCAACAGCTACCACCGCCTGGTGAAGGGCTTCGAGGCGCCGGTCAACCTCGTCTACTCGGCCGGCAACCGCTCGGCGGCGATCCGCATCCCGATCACGGGGTCGAACCCGAAGGCCAAGCGCATCGAGTTCCGCGCGCCGGATGCCTCGGGCAACCCGTACCTCGCCTTCGCGGCGCAGCTCATGGCCGGTCTCGACGGCATCAAGAACCGCATCGAGCCGCACGAGCCCGTCGACAAGGACCTCTACGAGCTCCCGCCCGAGGAGGCCAAGGGCATCCCGCAGGTGCCGAACTCGCTGCAGGACTCGCTCGACGCCCTCGCCGACGACCACGCGTTCCTCACCGAGGGTGGCGTGTTCACCGAGGACCTGATCGAGACCTGGATCGAGTACAAGATCGAGAACGAGATCCAGCCGCTCGCCCAGCGGCCGCATCCGTTCGAGTACGAGCTGTACTTCGGCGTCTGATCCGCTCTCGCACGAAGGGGGTCCCGGATTCCGGGGCCCCCTTCGGCGTCTCACGACGGGTGACGGATGCCGCGGCATCCGCCCCGTCGCATCCGGCTCAGCCGTAGAAGAGCTTCTCGAAGACGCGCCGCGCGCGGCGCGATGTGCCGAGCCAGTCCTCCTCGACACGCGTCGCCGAGCGGGGCGGGTACCCGAGGAGCCGGCCGATGCCGTCGAGCTTCTGCCGGTCGACGGGGAGGACGTCGCTCGTCTGCCCCGACAGGAGCGTGTTCGCCGACCGCAGCCGGCTCGCGAGGCGCCACGCGGCGGCGAGGCGCTCAGCGGCCGTGTCGGTGATGAGCCCCGCACGCTCGGCGGCCTTGAGCGCCTCCGTCGTCGACGCTGTGCGCAGTTCGGGGATCGCGTGGGCGTGCTGGAGCTGGATGAGCTGCACGAGCCACTCGACGTCGCTCAGACCACCCGGACCGAGCTTGAGGTGTCGCGTCGGGTCGACGCCCTGCGGAAGACGCTCCGCCTCGACCCGGGCCTTGATGCGCTTGATCTCGCGGAGCCCGTGCGGATCGACGTTCTCGGGGTACCGCACCTCGTCGGCGAGCTCGGTGAAGGCGTTGATGAGCTTGACGCTCCCCGCGATGCCTCGAGCACGCAGGAGCGCCTGCGCCTCCCACGACAGCGACCAGCGTCGGTAATACTCCGCATACGAGTCGAGGGAGCGCACGAGTGCTCCGTTGCGCCCCTCGGGACGCAGATCGGCATCCAGCTCGAGGGGTACGCGATGGTCTTCGGAGTGCTTCCGCAGGCCCGCGACGAGCCGCATCGACAGCTCGTGCGCGCGTTGCGGGTCGACGCCGTTCGGGCGGTAGACGTACATGACGTCGGCATCCGACCCGAAGCCCAGCTCTCCCCCGCCGAACCGCCCCATCGCGATGATCGAGAAGTCGAGCGCCTCGTCCTCGGGTGGCACGATCTCACGACGGACCGCGCGCAGCGTGGCTTGGATCGTGACCTCGGTGATGGTCGTGAGCGCCGCGGCGATGTCCTCGATCGTCAGGACGTCGAGCAGCGCGCCCACCGCCGTGCGGAGCAGCTCGCGACGGCGCAGCGCGCGCACCGACCGCATCGCATCGTCGACGGTCACGTGCCGACGCTGGATCGCGCGCGCCTCCTCCTGGAGGGCGGCTCCGGTGCGCGGACGCAGCTGCTCCTCGTCGGCGAGCCACGCCGCCGACTCGGGGATCCACTCCATGAGCTCGCCGACGTAGCGGGAGCCCGACAGCACGTAGGTGAGGCTCTCAGCGGCGCCGGACGAATCGCGCAGCATCCGGAGGAACCAATGCGTGTCGCCGAGGCGCTCGCTGATGCGGCGGAAGGCGAGCAGACCGTAGTCCGGATCCACACCGTCGGCGAACCACCGGATCATGACCGGCATGAGGTGCCGCTGGATCGTCGCCTTGCGGCTGAGGCCCGCGGTCAGCGCGGCGATGTGCCGGAGGGCGCCGGCCGGATCGGCGAAGCCGATCGCGGCGAGACGGTCGTGCGCCTGCTCGGTTGACAGCACGCGCTCCTCGGCGGGCAGCGCCGCCACCGCCGACAGCAGCGGGCGATAGAACAGGCGCACATGGATGTCGCGCACCTCGCGCTTGATCGCCTCCCACTGCTGCCACACCGCGTCGCCCGTCTCCGCGAGCCCCGTCGCGCGTGCGAGCACACGCAGCTCGTCGGGTCGCGAGGGGATGAGGTGGGTGCGCTTGAGGTTGCGCAGCTGAACACGGTGCTCGAGCAGCCGCAGCACGCGGTAGTCGCGCGAGAACGCAGCAGCCTCGGCCCTCCCGATGTAGCCCTCCGTCACGAGCGCTTCGAGCGCCTCGAGCGTGCCGCGCTGCCGGATACGGTCGTCGCTCAGACCGTGGACGAGCTGCAGCAGCTGGACCGTGAACTCGATGTCGCGGATGCCGCCGGGCCCCAGCTTGAGCTGATACGGGGCGTCCGCCGCAGGGATGTGCTCGGTCACGCGCTCGCGCATGCGCTGCACGCTGTCGACGAAGTTCTCGCGCGCCGCACTCGTCCACACCTTCGGCTGGACGGCGCGCACATACGCGTCGCCGAGCTCCGCGTCGCCCGCGAGCGGACGCGCCTTCAGGAGCGCCTGGAACTCCCAGCTCTTCGCCCAGCGGTCGTAGTAGGCGAGATGGGAGTCGAGCGTTCGCACGAGCGCGCCCTGCTTGCCCTCGGGCCGCAGGTTCGCGTCGACCTCCCACAGCGGCGGCTCGACCTCGATGCCCGAGATGCCGCGCATCGTCTGCACCGCGAGCCGCGTCGCGATGTCGACGACACGGCTCTCGCCGATCTCGTCGAGCAGCTCGCCGTCGGCACCCGCAACGAAGATGACGTCCACGTCGCTCACGTAGTTGAGCTCGCGTGCGCCCGCCTTGCCCATGCCGATGATCGCGAGCGCCGTGCGCGCGACCTGCTCGCGGGGGAAGAGCCCGGCCGCCCCCACACCGCGCGACACCCGCACACGCGCGACGCTGAGCGACGCCTCCAGCGCCGCCCCCGCGGCATCCGCCAGCGCCGCCGCGACCCCGACCACCTCGTCGACCGGTGACGCGCTCAGGAGGTCGTACGCGGCGATCCGCGCGAGCATGCGGCGGTATCGCACGCGCAGCGCGACCCACGCCTCGTCTCCCCCGGTCTCGGCGAAGCCGTCCACCGCACCGACCGCGTCGAGCAGCTCGGTGCGCAGCTCGTCGGCCGTCGGGAGACGCCGCCCCTGCCCGGCGAGAGCGGACACTTCCTGCGGATGCCGCAGGAAGAAGTCCGCGAAACCCGTGGACGCCCCCACGAGCGCCCACAGCGCGGCCCAGCCGTCGCCGTCGGAGCGGAGATCCCGGATCGGCTCAGGGTCTCGGCGCGCGATGCGCAGCAGGGCTGCGACCGCGGCATCCGGATCGGCCGCCCGGCCCGCACCCTCGATCAAAGACGCGCGGGGGGCGCCGATGAGCTCGCCGAGCTCGGTCAGCTCGGTGTCGGCGCTGCCCAGCTCACTGAAGCCGAGACGGGCGAGTTCGGTGAGGGGTCCGGACCGATCGAGCGACATGCCGTGCGGATCAGAGCATCTCGAGGTTGCTCTTCAGCTCGAAGGGCGTGACCTGCGAGCGGTACTCCTGCCACTCCTTGCGCTTGTTGAGCAGCACGTAGTTGAAGACCTGCTCGCCGAGCGTCTCTGCGACGAGCTCGGACTCCTCCATGTACTCGAGCGCGTGGTCGAGGCTCGCCGGCAGCGGCGCGTAGCCGAGGGCGCGGCGCTCGGCGTCCGTCAGCGACCACACGTTGTCCTCCGCCTCGGGCGGGAGCTCGTAGCCCTCTTCGATGCCCTTGAGACCCGCGGCGAGCATGAGCGCGAACGCGAGGTACGGGTTCGCGGCGGAGTCGAGCGCGCGGTACTCGACGCGCGACGACTGGCCCTTGTTCGGCTTGTAGAGCGGCACGCGCACGAGCGCCGAGCGGTTGTTGTGGCCCCAGCAGATGAAGCTGGGCGCCTCGTCGCCGCCCCACAGACGCTTGTACGAGTTGACGAACTGGTTCGTGACGGCCGAGATCTCATTCGCGTGACGGAGCAGGCCTGCGATGAATTGTCGTCCGATCTTCGACAGCTGGTACTGGGCGCCCTCTTCGTAGAACGCGTTGACGTCTCCTTCGAAGAGCGACATGTGCGTGTGCATGCCGCTCCCCGGCTGGCCGCTCAGGGGCTTCGGCATGAACGTCGCGTACACGCCCTGCTCGATCGCGACCTCTTTGACGACCGTGCGGAACGTCATGATGTTGTCGGCGGTCGCGAGGGCGTCGGCGTAGCGCAGGTCGATCTCGTTCTGGCCGGGACCGCCCTCATGGTGGCTGTACTCGACCGAGATGCCGAGGTCTTCCAACATCCGGACCGACCGGCGGCGGAAATCGTGCGCCGTGCCGCCGGGGACGTTGTCGAAGTACCCCGCGGAGTCGACGGGCTCGGGACCGTCGGCGCCGAACGACGACGACTTGAGCAGGTAGAACTCGATCTCGGGGTGCGTGTAGAACGTGAAGCCCGCGTCGGCCGCCTTCGCGAGCGCGCGCTTGAGAACGTGGCGCGGGTCGGCGACGGCAGGCTGCCCGTCGGGGGTCGTGATGTCGCAGAACATGCGCGCGGTCGGGTCGATCTCACCGCGCCACGGGAGGATCTGGAACGTCGTGGGGTCCGGATGCGCCAGCAGGTCCGACTCGTACGACCGCGTCAGCCCCTCGATGGCCGAGCCGTCGAAGCCGAGGCCCTCGGCGAAGGCGCCTTCGACTTCGGCCGGGGCGATCGCCACCGACTTGAGCGTTCCGATGACGTCCGTGAACCACAGGCGCACGAACTTGACGCCGCGCTCCTCGATCGTGCGCAACACGAAGTCCCGCTGCTTGTCCATCGCATCCTCTCCCGGCCCTCCGGGCCCCCGGTCAGACTACTTGTCCGCGTCGCCGCTTCCGTCATCGTGGGCCGGTGCGCCCCAGTCGTCGTCTCGGGCCTCTTCCTCGGCCCAGGCCTTCGACCGCTCCTTGAGGAGCTCCGGCGCGTTCGCGGCCTCCTCATAAGTGTCGAACGGGCCCGCGCGATCGACGGCCGGCGACTCGAAGCCCTTCTCGACCTTGCCGGTCGCGAACACGTACCAGTACTTCTCTTCGCCGCTCGTCACGTCAGCCTCCGTCGGTCGCCGGGCGCGTCCGCGCCGCTGGGGTCGATCCTACTGACCGCCCCGACCCACCTGGATAGGCTGGGCCCATGGCAGGGCACAAGCGTCAGGCGGTCGGAGTCGACATCGGCGGCACAGGCATCAAGGGGGCGATCGTCGATCTCGGATCCGGCGAGCTGACGAGCGACCGGATCAAGGTCGCGACCCCCAAAGGCGCGCAACCCGAAGACGTCCTCGCGGCCGTGCGCGAGGTCCTCGACACGCTCGGCGTCGACGATGCGGACGACACCCCGCTCGGCGTCGCGTTCCCGGCGATCGTCAAGGACGGGCGAACGCTGTCGGCGGCGAACGTGTCGGACAAGTGGATCGGCTTCGAGGCCGAGAAGTTCTTCGAGGACGGACTCGGCCGGGACATCCACTTCGCGAACGACGCGGATGTCGCCGGGGTCGCCGAGGTGCGGTACGGCGCCGCGAAGGGCCAGCGCGGCCTCACGCTGCTCACGACCCTCGGCACCGGCATCGGCTCGGCGCTCATCTACAACGGGGTCCTCGTCCCGAACACGGAGCTGGGCCACCTGCACCGGGCGAAGCACGGCAAAGACGCCGAGGCGTATGCCGCGTACTCCGCCATGGAGCGCGACAGCCTCTCGTGGGAGGCATGGGCCAAGCGCCTGCAGTGGTACTACGGGCACCTCGAGTTCCTCTTCACCCCCGACCTCTTCGTGGTGGGCGGCGGCGTGTCGAAGCACGCCGACCAGTTCCTGCCCCTCCTGAAGCTCAACACGCGGATCGTCCCCGCCGTGCATCGGAACAACGCGGGGATCATCGGGGCCGCGGCTTTGGCCGGCGACGAGCGGTAGCCGTCGGCTCGCGGGGCAACCCCGCGACCAATCAGCACTGCGCTGCTGCTCTCGCCGGCGACGGCCGCTCGTCGTCGGCTCGCAATCGATCTCGGCGAGCGGGCAGGCCCCTCGCCGAGATCAGTACATCTGGCCGACGCAGGAGGTTCGAGCGCAGATCGTCCTGAGCCGACCAGATGTCCTGAATCCGGGTGATGCGGATGATCCGGGCAACGCGGATGCGCCGGCTCGCGCCGTCGGGCGAAGGCGAATGGGCCGGCCTGTACGCCGGGTTCTGTTCCGGGGCCGAAGCCCCATCGACGGTCATCTCTCTCGGCGACACGTTGCCGTGCCGCTCCAGCGGCCTACCCGGGGACTCGGCGGGCCGCGTCATCGTCCCCTGCCTGGCCTTGCTCCGGGCGAGGTTTGCCGTGCGAGTCGCGTCACCGCGACCCCGGTGGTCTCTTACACCGCCCTTTCACCCTTACCCCGGTCGAGCCGGGGCGGTCTGCTTTCTGTGGCACTGTCTCGCGGATCACTCCGGGTGGGTGTTACCCACCGCCCTGCCCTGTGGAGCCCGGACGTTCCTCGGCGCGACACGGGAGTCCCGCGCGCGACGCGACCGTCCGGCCGACCCATTCGCACCCCGATTCTATGGGTGGGACCTGAATTGACTTGAGGCAGCCTGAAATGAGATTGTGATCGATTCTCTGCTGTCGGGACCCGATCTGTAGTACCGTGCTTCGTAGCACCTCCATCTGGGGGAGGTCACTGTCGAATTACTGGGGACTCGACATGCGTAAATTCGTCGTTGCTGCCGCATTGTCTGCATCGCTGCTTCTTCTGGCGCCCGTGGGCGCCTCGGCCGCTGTGGATCCTGAACCACCGGCCCCGTCGCCGACGAGCACGAGCTACACGCCCGACAACCCCGACGAGCCGACGCTCGCCGGGTCGTTCGCGGTCGGCGAGTGCGAACGCGACGTTCCGTGGATCTCGTACAACGTCACTCTCACCGATCCCGACAATCAGTCGACCAGCGATGAGGTGTACCTCGTGATCACCGACGGCGTGAACACCGTCGAGATCTTCCTGGGCACGCTGGTGAACAACCAGCTGAGCGGCCGTGTGCTGTGGCCGGGTGCATCCGTCGATGACAACGGTGTGGCCAACGGCTGGCCGGGCTGGGCGTTCGAGAACGGCGAGTGGATCGAGATCGACGGCAATTTCGCGTGGACGCGCGGCGACATCTCCGCGTTCATCCGCGTGAACCCGGAGATCGCGGTCGCGCTCGCGTACCCGCCCGCGACGCCCGTGTGCAACGCCAACCCGCGCGACCCGTCGACCGCAGGCATGCTGTCGACGACGGGCATGAGCCAGCTGGTGCTGCCGACGGCGATCATCGGCGGTCTCGTGCTGGCGGCCGGCCTCAGCCTGTTCGTGCTGCGGCGGCGCCCCCGCAACTGAGGCGGGTGGCTCTTGTCCTCCTCAGTGCGACGTGCCCTGGGGAGCACTCGGGGGGTGCTCGTCGTCTCCTGGGTGCTCTTCGGGGCATTCATCCTGTCCCTCGTCTGGATCGGCTGGCGTGCGTGGCTCGTGAAGGATGAGCTCGAAGCGCTCATTCCGCTCGTCGAGCAGGCGAAGGCCGCGACCGAGATCCGCGATCTCGACGCGCTCGAAGCCGTCGCCGAGGAGACGAGCGAGCACGCCGCTCGCGCTGCGGAGCTGACCGGCGAGCCCATGTGGGCAATGGCCGAGGCCATGCCCGTCGTCGGCGCCAACTTCGCGGCCGTGCGCATCGTGTCGGAGAACCTCGACGCGCTCACCGGCACGGCGGTGCTGCCCCTCACGGACGTCGTCCGCCAGGTGCAGGAGTCCGGATCGGCGGGCGGCGAGTTCGACCTCGCGACGATGGCCGCGGCCCGGGAACCGCTCTCCGCGGCGGCGGACACGTTCACAACCGCTGCAACGGAACTCACGAGCATCGACCCGTCGAAACTCGTCGGTCCGGTCTCCGAAGGCGTGACGACGCTCGCCGACTTCGTCGGCCACGCTGCCCCGATCGTCGACGCGTTCGATCGCGCCGCTCGCGCACTCCCGCCCATGCTGGGATCCGACGAGCCGCGTCAGATCCTCGTGATGGTGCAGAACGGTGCCGAGCTGCGCACGGGCGGCGGCATCAGCGGCTCGTTCATCCTGCTCAGCGCGGCAGAGGGCCGCATCTCCATCGCCGAGCAGACCGATGCGGCGGTGTTCCCCGTGCTGGGCGAGCCGATCATCGAGCTGCCCGAGGCGGTGGCCGACCTGTACGGCGATGTCGTCGGCGAGTGGGTGCAGAACACCACGATGCCGTCCGACTTCGACCTCACGGCCCAACTCGCGGTCGCGTGGTGGACGAATGCGGGCTACGCGGAACCCGACACGGTGGTGTCGATCGATGTGCCCGCGCTGGCCGCGATGCTCGGTGCGATCGGACCCATCCCGCTCGACGACGGCCGCGCCCTCGGGCCCGACAATCTTGTCGAGATCCTCCTCACCGAGCCCTACCTGACGATGGACGGCGAGGAGCAGACGGCGTTCCAGCGGGCGATCACCCGGAACGTCTTCTCGCACGCGATGTCGGCGTCACTGTCACCCCTCACGTGGGGCGAGGCGCTGATGACGCCGATCGAGGAAGGGCGCATCTCGGTGTGGAGCGCGCGACCCGAGGAGCAGGCCGTCTTCGACGGCACGATGCTCGCGGGGCCGGCCGCCCGACACGAGTCCGCTGACCCCGCGGTGTCGATCTACCTGAACGACGCCACCGCCGGCAAGCTCGACCTGTTCCTCGGCGTCGAGATGGGCCTCGTCGAGCTCGACTGCCGCTCCGACGGGCGCCACGACCTCGTCGTCGAGGTGACCCTGACGAACGAGGCACCCGAAGACGCGGGCGAGCGGTTCTCCGACACGATGACGGGCGCCGGTCTGGCAGGCGTACCGCGAGGACACATCGCGACGAACGTCACCGCGGCAGGACCCGCCGGATCCTTCGTCGGCGGCGTCCGGATCGACGGCGAGCTGAGCCGCACGCGCCTCGCGACCGAGAGCGGATTCCCCTCGAGCGTCGCGCGCGTCACGCTGGCTCCCGGCGAGTCGAAGACGATCGAGTTCCGGTTCGTCGCGAGCGGCACGGGAGACGTGAACCCTGACCTCCTTCACACGCCCTTGCTGCGCGAGCCGACGATCAAAGACATCGACGCGTCCTGCCGCTGACCGCGGTCAGCTCTTGTCGGCCGTGCGCGAGATGCGCACCTCGAGCGGGAAGTCGACGGGGAAGTCGCCGAACAGCAGCCGCCCGGCGTTCGTCGCGGATTCCTGGACGGCGACGGCCACCTCCTCGGCGAGCGCCGAGGGTGTGTGCACGATGACCTCGTCGTGCAGGAAGAACGCGAGATGCGGATGCCGCGCGAACACCGGCCCGGACCGCGGCGCCTCCGCCCCGTCGCTCGGGGACTCCATGCGGTCGAGGCGTCCGCGCAGATCGGCGAGCCACGACAGCGCCCATTCGGCGGCGGTCCCCTGCACGACGAAGTTGCGCGTGAACCGGCCGCGATCGCGCGCCCAGCGGCGCGCGCGCGTCTGATCGGCGGCGGATGCCTCGGCCTGCGTCGCTTGGGACTGCGCGGCGCGCCAGCCCTCCGACGGCGGCGGTGAGCTGCGGCCGAGCCACGTCGTCACGACTCCCCCGTCCTCGCCGGTGCGAGCGGCCTCGTCGACGAGCGCCATCGCACGCGGGAACGTGCGCCGAAGGCGCGGGACGAGTCGCCCGCTGTCACCCGTGGTGGCACCGTACATCGCCCCGAGGATCGCGATCTTCGCCTCCTGACGTGTCTCGACGATGCCGGACTCGACGATGCCCGAGTAGAGGTCCCTCCCCCGCGCGGCGTCGGCGAGCGCGGCATCGGACGACATCGCCGCCAGCACGCGCGGCTCGAGCTGGGCGACGTCGGCGACGACGAGGAGCCACCCCGGGTCCGCACGCACGGCGGTGCGCAGCATCCGCGGCAGTTGCAGCGCTCCGCCGCCCGACGACGCCCAGCGCCCGGTGACGACTCCGCCGGGCACGTACACGGGGCGGAAGCGCCTGTCGCGCACCCACTCCTCGAGCCAGGCCCAGCCGTTGGCCGTGAGCAGGCGCGACAGCTTCTTGTACTCGAGCAGGGGCGGGATCGCCGGATGCCGCTGCTCCGCGAGCTCCCACCGGCTGGTGGTCTCGACGAGGATGCCCGCGCGGTGCAGCGACCGCAGGAGCTTCGGCTGGGAGTCGAGCGAGGCCGTCGGGTCGCCCAGCGCGAGCCGCACCTCGCGCGCGAGCGCCTCCATGCGCGTCGGCAGGCCCCCGCCGGGCGGACGCTCGCCCAGGGTCTCGACGAGGATCGTCTCGTGCGTCGCCGCATCCCACGGAAGTCCGGCCACCCGCAGCTCGACCGCGATGAGCGCACCCGCCGACTCCGCGGCCGTGAGGAGGCGAAGGCGTCCGGCCTCGCTCGAGTGGGCGATCGCGTGCCGTTGCCGCTCGAACTCCGCGGCGGTCGACGCGAGGTCGTCGGGCGGCCCTGTCGGTCCGTCGTCGAAGCTGAACAGCGCGGATGCGTCGTCGACCGCCTCCACGTGCGGCGCCGCGTCCCATTCGCCGGCACGCCTGAGGCCCGCGTCATCCGTCACGAACACCGAGTCGCGCAGGATCGCATGGCACAGCCGCAGGTCATGGCATCGCGCGACGCGCACGCCCGCATCGAGCAGTGGGCCGTACCACGCGGGCGTGTCGCTCCACACCCACCTCGGGCGATGCGCGGCCTCGCGGGCGGCGACCCACGCGGGGAACTCCGCGCGCGCGACGGTCGTGCGGTCGCGCTCACGGCCATCGGCGTCGAGCTCGAGCCCCTCGACTCCCCCGGCCGCACGGCCGAGCACGATCCACGCGGGCGGGAACGCCTCAGGCGTTTCCATCGCCGAGCTCGCGGCGGAAGGACTCACGCAGGTCCATCGACGCGTTGGCCGCGGCATCCGCCCTCGCGTTCGACAGCCGCGGCACCCACTCGAAGGTGACGTCGCGGCCCGCGATCAGTGCCTGCGCGCGGCGCGCGAGCACCTGCATGTCGGGGTGCTTGACCTTCCAGCGACCGGTCATCTGCTCGACGACGAGCTTCGAGTCCATGCGGACGAGCACGGATGCCTCGGGGTCGCGCTCGAACGCCGCCTCGAGTCCCGCGATGAGGCCGGTGTACTCGGCGACGTTGTTCGTCGCGATGCCGACGTACGCGCCGATCTCGGTGAGCACCTCGCCTGTCTCGGCGTCGATCACGACCGCGCCGCCGGCCGCCGTGCCGGGGTTGCCGCGCGAGCCGCCGTCGGCCTCGACGATGAGGCGGCGCTGCGCGCTCACAGGCCGGACTCTTCGGTGCGCACGAGGATGCACCCGCACTCGGGGCACGTCACGACGGCGTCTTCGGCCGCTTGGCGCACGGCCTGCAGGTCAGTGCCCGCGAGCACCATGTGGCACCCTTCGCACGTGCCGCGCCGCAGGAGCGCGGCCCCCGCGTTGCGCGTCGCCAACCGGTCGTACAGGGCGAGGAGGTCGGCCGGGATGGTGTCGGCGATCGCAGCGCGGTCGCGTGTGGCCGATTCGAGAGCAGCGGATGCCTCGGCGACCACACGCTTGCCTTCGGCGCTGAGCTCGGCGCCCTGCTTGTTCGTCTCGGCGATGAGCGCCTCCTGCTCGGCCACGGCCGCTTCGGCCTGCTCGAGACGCTCCATCACCTCGAGCTCGGCGTCTTCGAGGTCGCTCTTGCGTCGCGCGAGCGATGCGAGCTCGCTCTCATAGCCCTGCGCCTCCTTCACGTTGCTCGTCGCGGCGAGGCGCTCGGTGTCGCGCGCACGCCGTGCGTCGACGACGGCCACGTCGGACTCGACGCGTGCGAGCTCCGCGCGCAGGTCGTCGCGCGCTCCGAGCCGCGTGGCGAGCTCCTGCGAAAGCTCCTGGCGACGTGCGAGGAGTTCGTTGACGCGCGCCGCCTGCGGCGGGTTCTTGCGCGTGCCCTCGGCCTGTCGGATTCGGGCGTCGAGATCGGCGATGTCGAGGAGACGGCGCTGGTCGGCAGGGCTGGCGTTCACGCTGACCAACCTATCGCGGGCGGAGGACGCGGCGGAGAACGAGCGGTGGGCCCTGCCGGGATCGAACCGACGACATCCACGGTGTAAACGTGGCGCTCTACCAGCTGAGCTAAAGGCCCTTGTGGCAAGTCTACGAGTCGAGGCCCCTCCGGCCCCGCATCCGCCTCCCCAACGATCCGAAGGGCCCGGAACTCGCTAGGCTGGAGGATGGTGCGTTGTCAGAAGCGAACAAAGCCCGACACGCCTCGTACCGCAGGGACTGGCATGATCTGCCAGACGACGAAAGGTCTCTTCTGTGACTGTCCACGACCAGGATCCGTACTCGCAGGAACCGCTCGACAGCGACCCGGAGGAGACCGCCGAGTGGCAGGAGTCGCTGCAGCAGCTCGTCGACGCGAACGGGCGTTCGCGGGGCCGCGAGATCATGCTGAGCCTGCTGCAGACCTCGCGCGAGCTCCAGCTGAACGTTCCGCAGGTCCCGACGACGGACTACATCAATACGATCGCGCCGGAGAACGAGCCCGAGTTCCCGGGCGATGAGGAGCTCGAGCGCCGCTACCGCCGCTGGATCCGCTGGAACGCCGCGCTGACGGTCCACCGCGCGCAGCGCCCCGGCATCGGCGTCGGCGGTCACATCTCCACGTACGCCTCGTCGGCCTCGCTGTACGAGGTCGGCTTCAACCACTTCTTCAAGGGCCTCGACCACCCTTCGGGCGGCGACCAGGTCTTCATCCAGGGCCACGCCTCCCCCGGCATCTACGCGCGCTCGTTCCTCGAGGGCCGGCTCACCGAGCAGCAGCTCGACGGGTTCCGTCAGGAGAAGTCGCAGTTCCCCAACGGGCTGCCCTCCTACCCGCATCCGCGTCTCATGCCCGACTACTGGCAGTTCCCCACGGTGTCGATGGGTCTCGGGCCGATCAACGCCATCTACCAGGCGCTGACCAACAAGTACCTCACCAACCGCGGCATCAAGGACCTCTCCGAGTCGCGCGTGTGGGCGTTCCTCGGCGACGGTGAGATGGACGAGGTCGAGAGCCGCGGCCAGCTCCAGATCGCGGCGAACGAGGGCCTCGACAACCTCACGTTCGTCGTCAACTGCAACCTGCAGCGCCTCGACGGCCCTGTGCGCGGCAACGGCAAGATCATCCAGGAGCTCGAGAGCTTCTTCCGCGGCGCGGGCTGGAACGTCATCAAGGTCGTGTGGGGCTCCGGCTGGGACGAGCTGCTCGCGAAGGACGTCGACGGAGCGCTCGTGCACCTCATGAACACGACGCCCGACGGCGACTTCCAGACGTACCGGGCGGAGGACGGCGCGTTCATCCGCGAGCACTTCTTCGGGCGCGACGAGCGCACCGCCGCCCTCGTGAAGGACTGGTCCGACGACGACATCTGGGGCAAGCTCCGCCGCGGAGGCCTCGACTACCGCAAGGTGTACGCCGCGTACAAGGCCGCCGTCGAGCACAAGGGCCAGCCGACCGTCATCCTCGCGAAGACGATCAAGGGCTATGGTCTCGGTCACCACTTCGAGGGCCGCAACGCGACCCACCAGATGAAGAAGATGACGCTCGACGACCTGAAGCACTTCCGCGACTCGATGCGCATTCCGATCAGCGACGCGCAGCTCGAGGAGGACCCGTACCAGCCGCCGTACTTCAACCCCGGCCCCGAGGACGAGACGATCCAGTACATGCTGGAGCGTCGCCGCGCGCTGGGCGGCTTCCTGCCTGAGCGCCGCTCGCACCACGTCGACATCACGCTTCCGGGCGACGAGGCGTACGCGCTGCCGAAGAAGGGCTCGGGCACGCAGGAGATCGCCACGACGATGGCGTTCGTCCGCCTGCTCAAGGACCTGTTGCGCGCGAAGGACTTCGGTCACCGGATCGTGCCGATCATCCCCGACGAGGCGCGGACGTTCGGCATGGACGCGTACTTCCCGACCGCGAAGATCTACAACCCGCACGGCCAGAACTACACCTCGGTCGACCGCGACCTGCTGCTCGCCTACAAGGAGAGCCCGCAGGGGCAGATCATGCACGTCGGCATCAACGAGGCCGGGGCCGCCGCCGCCTTCACGGCGACGGGCACGTCGTACTCGACGCACGGCGAGCCGCTCATCCCCGTGTACGTCTTCTACTCGATGTTCGGATACCAGCGCACGGGCGACGCGTTCTGGGCCGCGGGCGACCAGATGACGCGCGGCTTCATCATCGGCGCGACCGCGGGTCGTACGACGCTCACCGGCGAGGGCCTGCAGCACGCCGACGGGCACTCGCCGCTCCTCGCGTCGACGAACCCCGCCACGGTCGCGTACGACCCGGCCTACGGCTACGAGATCGCCCACATCGTGCGTGCGGGTCTCGAGCGCATGTACGGCGGAGAGCACCCCGACCCGAACGTCATGTACTACCTCACGGTCTATAACGAGCCGCTCGTGCAGCCGGCCGAGCCCGAGGGCGTGGACGTCGACGGCATCGTGCGAGGCATCCACCGCATCTCCGTCGGCGAGGGCGACGGCCCCCGCGCGCAGCTGTTCGCGTCGGGCGTCGGCGTGCCGTGGGCGCTCGAGGCGCAGCAGCTCCTCAAGGAGGACTGGGGCGTCGTGGCCGACGTGTGGTCGGTGACCTCGTGGAGCGAGCTGCGTCGTGACGGCCTCGCCGCCGACGAGCACAACTTCCTCCACCCCGAGTCCGAGCCCAAGACCGCGTACCTCACCGAGAAGCTGCGCGACGCAGAAGGCCCGGTCGTCGCGGTGAGCGACTACATGCACGCCGTGCAGGACCAGATCCGCCCGTGGGTGCCGAACCGCTTCGCGACACTCGGCGCGGACGGATTCGGCTTCTCCGACACGCGTCCCGCGGCCCGTCGCTTCTTCAAGATCGACGGACCCTCGATCGTGGTGCGGACGCTTCAGGAGCTGGCCGCCGAGGGCAAGGTCGACCGGGGTCTCGCGGCGCAGGCGATCGAGAAGTACCGCCTGCACGACGTGTCGGCCGGCACGAGCGGCAACGCGGGCGGCGAGAGCTGACCCGGGCGATGCCCGAGACGACGCCGCTCGACAAGGCCGAGACGCTGGCGTGGCTGCGCCGCATCTCGGGCGACCTCGCCACGGCGACGATCAAGCGGCTCGAGGAGACGCTGCCCTGGTACGCCGAGATGCCGCCTGCGCGCCGCTCGGCCGTGGGGCTCGTGGCGCAGGCGGGCATCACGTCGTTCATCCAGTGGTACGACGAGCCCAACTCCACTCCGTGGATCGCCGCCGACATCTTCGCCGCCGCCCCGCGTGAGCTGCTGCGCAGCGTCAGCCTCCAGCAGACGCTGCAGCTCATCCGCGTCACGGTCGAGGTCACCGAAGAGCGGGTCGCGGGGCGCGGCGAGCATCTGCGCGAGGCGATCCTCCTCTACTCGCGCGAGGTCGCCTTCGCTGCTGCCGATGTGTACGCGAGGGCGGCCGAGGCCCGCGGCCTGTGGGACGCGCGCCTGGAGGCGCTCGTCGTCGACTCGATCCTCACCGGCGAGGCCGACGAGGAGCTCCCGAGCCGCATCGCCGCCCTCGGGTGGCACGGCCACGGCGAGGTCTCGGTGCTCGTCGGCACGACGCCGCCGCAGTTCGACATCGATCAGCTGCGTCGCACGGCGCGCAAGCTCGGGGTCGACGTGCTCGTGGGCGTGCAGGGGTCGCGGCTCGTACTCGTGATCGGGCGGGCCGAGGCATCCGGTCGCGCCGACGACACCCCCACCGACCTGCCGTTCCTCGACATCGCGAACCGCCTCGAACCCGGCTTCGGCAGCGGGCACCTCGTGCTCGGGCCGACCGTGCCGGCGCTCGTGGACGCGGGCCAGAGCGCCCGAGCGGCGCTCGCGGGCTTCGCGGTCGCGCGCGCGTGGCGGCACGCGCCGCGCCCCGTCGAAGCCGACGATCTGCTGCCCGAGCGCGCCCTCGCGGGCGACCCGCTCGCGAAGCAGACGCTCGTCGAACGCATCTACCGGCCGCTGCAGGCGCACAGTGCCGATCTCGTGACGACGCTGTGGAGCTACCTCGACAACGGCCGCTCGCTCGAGGCGACCGCGCGCGAGCTGTTCGTGCACCCGAACACGGTGCGCTACCGCCTCAAACGCGTGTCGGATGTCATCGGATGGGACGCGACGGGGGCGCGCGAAGCGTTGATCCTGCAGACCGCGCTCATCTTGGGATCCATCGGCACGGATGCCACGCGCCGCCGCACCGCGGCGACGCGGCGACCCGCCCACTGAAGTCTTCTGAAGCCTCCACCCCTGTGCGGCACGCACAAAGGACTCCGTCGATCTTGTGTGGAAGCCGCCAGATGAGACGCGCGATCCTTGGCAGGATGGGATGGTGATCATCGCCGTCTTCCCCGGTCAGGGGTCGCAGACACCCGGATTCCTCTCCCCCTGGCTCGAGCTCGAGGGGGCGCGCGCGCAGTTGGAGGCGTACTCCGAGGCCGCCGGTGTCGACCTCATCGCGGCCGGCACCGAGTGGGATGCCGACCGCATCCGCGACACCCAGGTCGCCCAGCCGCTCATCGTCGCCGCCGGCATCCTGTCGTGGGGTGCGCTCTCCGAAGGCTCCCAGGTGAAGCCGCAGGGCTTCGCAGGGCACTCGGTCGGCGAGATCGCGTCCCTCATCGCGGCGGGCGTGCTGACGCCGAACGACGGCATGCGGCTCGTCGGCATCCGCGGGCGCGCCATGGCCGAGGCGGCCGCGGCCGAGAAGACCGGCATGAGCGCCGTCATCGGAGGCGACCAGGACGCGGTCGTGGCGCGGCTCACCGAGCTCGACCTGACCCCGGCCAACTACAACGGCGGCGGCCAGCTCGTCGCCGCCGGCGCTCTCGACGCCCTCGCGGCGCTCGCCGAGAACCCGCCCGCGGGTACGCGCGTGATTCCGTTGCAGGTCGCGGGCGCGTTCCACACGCGCTACATGGCGCCCGCGGTCGAGACGCTCCGCGAGGCCGCGGCGGATGTCGCCGCATCCGACCCCACCGCCACCGTGTGGACCAACCGCGACGGCTCCGTCGTCTCGAGCGGCAAGGATGCCCTCGACCTCCTCGTGGCTCAGGTCGCCTCGCCTGTGCGGTGGGACGCCTGCATGGAGGCTTTCGCGGCCGCCGGTGCGAGCGGCATCATCGAGTTCGCGCCCGCAGGCACGCTCGTGGGGCTCGCCAAGCGCGCGCTGCGCGGCGTTCCGACCGTCGCCGTCAAGACCCCCGATGACCTGAGCGCGGCCGCCGAGCTGCTCGGCGCCGCCGAGAACGGAGCACAAGCATGACCGCCGGCGTCATCCAGCCCCAAGGGGCGGCCCACACCCGCATCTACTCGTACGGAGCGGCGCGCGGCGAGATCGCCGTGCCCAACGAGGACCTCGTCGGCCCCATCGACTCGAGCGACGAGTGGATCCGCCAGCGCACGGGCATCATCACGCGCACGCGCGCGGTGAAGGAGACGACCGCGATCGAGCTGTCGACGGATGCCGCGACCGAGGCCGTCGCGAAGTCGGGAGTCGACCCGGCCGACATCGACCTCGTCATCGTCGCGACGATCAGCAACCCGAAGCAGACGCCGTCGGTGTCGGCGATCGTCGCCGACCGCATCGGCGCGAACCCGGCCGCCGCCTACGACCTCAACGCGGCGTGCGCGGGCTTCGCGTACGGCGTCGCGCAGGCCGACGCCCTCATCCGCGCCGGTGCGGCGAAGTACGCCGTTGTCGTCGGCGCCGAGAAGCTCAGCGACGTCGTAGACCCCACCGACCGGAGCATCTCGTTCCTGCTCGGCGACGGCGCGGGCGCGGTGGTCGTCGGCCCGAGCGACACCCCGGGCATCGGCCCGACGGTGTGGGGCTCCGACGGCTCGAAGGCCGACGCGGTCGGCATGAACCACACGCTCGTCGAGTTCCGCGACGGAGCCGCGCCATGGCCCACGCTGCGCCAGGAGGGTCCGACGGTCTTCCGCTGGGCGGTGTGGGAGATGGTGAAGGTCGCACGCCAGGCCCTCGAGGCCGCGGGCGTCGAGGCATCCGATCTCGCCGCCTTCGTGCCCCACCAGGCGAACATGCGCATCATCGACGAGTTCGCGAAGCAGCTGAAGCTGCCCGACACCGTCGTGATCGGTCGCGACATCGAGACGACCGGAAACACGTCGGCGGCGTCGATCCCGCTCGCGACGCATCGGCTCCTCGAGGAGCACCCTGAGCTCAGCGGCGGACTCGCCCTGCAGATCGGCTTCGGCGCAGGACTCGTGTTCGCCGCCCAGGTCGTCGTGCTCCCGTGAGCGCCCCGCACCCGACCCTAGACTGAACTGGCCCACGGGCCCCGACCATCCAAGAAGGAGAAACCATGGCACTCACCAACGAAGAGGTCCTCGCCGGACTCGCCGAGCTCATCACCGACGAGACCGGGATCTCGGCCGACGAGGTCGCGCTCGAGAAGTCGTTCACCGACGACCTCGACATCGACTCGATCTCGATGATGACGATCGTCGTCAACGCCGAGGAGAAGTTCGGTGTGACCATCCCCGACGACGAGGTCAAGAACCTCAAGACCGTCGGCGACGCCGTCAACTACATCACGTCCAACCAGTCCTGAGGGCACGCGGGCGGGTGCGCACTGTGCGCCCGCCCGCCCCTTGTGCCCCCTGCCCACGACCACGAGGAACCACTTCATGAGCACCAAGCGCATCGTCGTCACCGGCATCGGAGCGAGTTCGCCACTCGGAGGAACCGCGCCGGAAAGCTGGTCGGCCCTGCTCGACGGCGTCTCGGGAGCACGCACGCTCGAGTACGACTGGGTCTCGCAGTACGAGCTGCCCGTGACGTTCGCCGCGGAGGCGAAGGTGCGGCCCGACACCGTGCTCGAGCGTCCCATGGCGAAGCGCCTCGACCCCGCGTCGCAGTTCGCGATGGTCGCGGCCCTCGAAGCGTGGGCGGACGCGGGCGCGCCCGAGGTCGAGCCCGAGCGGCTCGGCGTCGATTTCGCGACCGGCATCGGCGGCGTGTGGACGCTCCTCGACGCGTGGGACACGCTGCGCGAGAAGGGCCCGCGCCGGGTCATGCCGATGACGGTGCCCATGCTCATGCCGAACGCGGCCGCGGGCAACCTCTCCCTCCACTTCAACGCGCGCGCCTTCGCACGCACGGTCGCCAGCGCGTGCGCGTCGAGCACCGAGTCGATCGTGAACGCGTACGAGCACCTGCAGGCCGGCCTCGCGGACGTCGTGATCGCGGGCGGCACCGAGTCGGCGATCCACCCGATCACCGTGGCGGCGTTCTCGTCGATGCAGGCGCTCTCCCGTCGCAACGACTCCCCCGAGACGGCTTCGCGGCCGTGCAGCGTCGACCGTGACGGATTCGTCATGGGCGAGGGCGCCGGTGTGCTGATCCTCGAGACCGAGGAGCACGCGCGCGCCCGCGGCGCCAAGATCTACGCGGCGCTGGTCGGCGGTGGGGTTACGGCCGATTCGTACCACATCACGGCGAACGACCCCGAGGGCCAGGGTGCATCTCGTGCGGTGCGCATGGCGCTCGAGATGGCGGATGCCTCGCCCGACGACGTCACGCACATCAACGCGCACGCGACGTCGACCCCCGTGGGCGACCCGAACGAGTACGTCGCGCTGAAGACGGTGTTCGGCGACCGCGTCGACGAGATCCCCGTGTCGGCGACCAAGGCTTCGACCGGGCACCTGCTGGGCGGCACCGGCGCGCTCGAGGCGATCTTCACCGTGCTCGCACTGCGCGACCGCCAGGCTCCTCCGACCATCAACGTGACCGAGCAGGACCCCGAGGTGCCGTTCCGCATCTCCGGCTCCCCCCTCGCCCTGGGCGACGGCGACCAGCTCGCGATCAGCAACTCGTTCGGATTCGGCGGGCACAACGCCGTCGCGGCGTTCGCGTCGGTCTGATCCCCGCCCCCGAAGACAGATCCCCGGGCGTCCCGCTCCACGCAGGACGCCCGGGGATCTTCGTCTGCTCCGGGGGCGGCGATTCGCCTTCCCAGCGCCGGGACTTCGGTCTCCGGCATCCGGTATTCGCGCCTCGCCGCGCCCCGGGGGCCTGTTCGCGCGCTCTCCGGCGCGCCCGCCGATCACCCCACCTTGTGCAGCCACACGACGGGTGCGTCGTCGCTCGCGTGACGGAAGGGCTCGAGCTCATCGTCCCATGCTGAGCCGAGCGCGACCTTGAGCTCGCGTTCGAGCTCGCGCGGGTCGCCCGCCGCGAGCTCCATGGCATAGCGGATGCGGTCCTCGCCGATGACGACGTTCCCTGCGGAGTCGGTCTGGGCGTAGTGGATGCCGAGGCTCGGCGTGTGCAGCCAGCGCCCGCCGTCGCTGCGCGGCGTCGGGTCTTCGGTCACCTCGAAGCGCAGGTGCTCCCAGCCGCGGATCGCGGTGGCGAGCGCGGCGCCCGTGCCGGCGGGTCCGGTCCAGTAGAACTCGGCCCGGCGGCTGCCCGCGAGGACGGCCTGGTCGGTCCAGTCGAAGCTCACCGCTCGCCCGAGCACGCGCCCGACCGCCCACTCGAGATGAGGGCACAGCGCTCGTGGCGCGGAGTGGATGAAGACCACGCCACGCGCCTGAGGTGTCGCCATGATGTCTCCGTTTCGTTCAGGTACGTCTTCCCCAACGACCTGATACGGAGGGCGGCGGTGTTCGGTTGTGCTGGGGCCATTATGCCTGCGGAACGAGCGGAATCACAAGGATGTCATTCCGTGTCGCGCGATGCCGGATGCACGTCGGCCCCGGTACGGGACCGGGGCCGACGCGGAGGTTGCGCGAGATCAGGCCTCGCTCATGGCCCGGACCTCGGCCTGGCCCTTGGCGGCGTAGTAGGCCGCGCGAGCGGCGTCCTTGCGCGCCTGCTCGGCGTAGCCGGCCTCGAGCACGTCCTGCGGGACGTGGACGCTCTCGACATGGTTCACGCCGTTGTACTTCTCGATGTAGGCGTCGAGCTCGGGGCCCGACGTCCACGAGGTGATGAGGCAGTAGCGCGGCTCGGTGCCGACGTGGGTCGCGGCATGCCACAGGCGCTGCGTGTCGATGATGAGCTGCGCGCCGGCGGGAAGCGCGATGCGCACCTCGCCCTCCGGGTCGGTGCGGTTCTCACGCAGGACGAAGAAGCTGTCCTTGTCGTCGGTGAGGTTGAAGAACCCGCGAACGACCCAGCCGGTGCCGTCGGGGTTCAGACGGTTGTTGTCGTCCTGGTGCAGGTTGTAGAGGCACTCGCCGTACGGCGTCGGCTGCAGCTCGATCACGCGGCAGCGGCCGACGTTGGCACCCGGCTCCTGCGCACGACGCACGAGGTTGGGGGCCTTCTCGACCTGCGACGGGATCCAGACGCCGTCCTTGTCGGTGCGCGGCGGCTTGTGGTTCCAGAAGCCGTTGCACTCGATCTCGCCCTTCGCGCTCGCGAGGGGCGCGAAGCGGGTGTCGCCGGAGGACTTCCAGTCGACGTACTCGATGTCGAGCCACTCCTTGGGGTCGAGTTCCTGGTTGTAGCGGTCGAGGACGACGTAGCCGGTCTCCTCGAGCGCCTCACACTTGATGTAACCCATGAACGGATTGCCTTTCGGTCAGCGGGCCAGCACGTTTTTACAGGCCCGACTGAGGCAAGCCTACCCGCGCCCGCCGCACGCCTCCTGGCGGCGTGACCGTGGAAAACCGCGTCCCGGACTACCGCTCGGCGCGGTCGACTAGAGTGAAGTGCGGCGTGTCCGGCCACTCATCGCGCCCGCGCCACCGAGCACTTCGAGGGAGCAATCCGGGCGATGGTCAATGCCACGAATGTCGACGCGACCGCGGTGAACACCATCGGATGGCTGTCGGCAGGCGACTGGCGCATCGTCGTCCCCGTCTACCAGCGTCAGTACCGATGGGACATCGGCGGCTGCGAGCAGCTGCTGTCCGACATCCGCGCCGTCGCCGACTTCGACGACCGGCACATGCATTTCATCGGCTCGATCCTGTCGTCGATCAGCTCGCACGACGGGTCGCGCGACCTCGTGCTCATCGACGGGCAGCAGCGCATCACGACGCTCATGCTCCTTGTCGCCGCGCTCCACCACACGGTGCGCGACGACGACCCCGAGCTCGCGGCGCAGCTCGAGCGGGTGATCGTGCGGCGCGAGTCAGGCGAGACGAAGCTCCGGCCGCATTCGGCGTGGGCGGACGTCTTCGAGAGCGTCGTCCTCGACCGTCGTGCGCCCGAGGACGCGACCCGCGAGTCGCGCTTCGACGACAACTACGCCTTCTTCCGCAGCCAGATCAGCGCCGACGAGGCACCCAAGATCTGGCGCGGACTGCAGAAGCTCGAGCACGTCGCGATCACGCTCGGCGCCGGCGCCAACGCGCAGCAGATCTTCGAGAGCCTCAACTCGACGGGCGAGCCGCTGCGCGACCACGAGCTCATCCACAACTACGTGCTCATGGGGCTCACGCACGCCGAGCAGCGCGAGATCGAGAGCGAGTACTGGCTGCCCATCGAGCGCAACACCGGCGAGTCCATCGCCGCGTTCTGGCGCCAGTACCTCGTCATGAAGACGGGCCGCGAGGTGGTCGTGACCGGCGGTCGCGGCGTCTACGACACGTTCCGCCACGTGTTCCCACGACTCGACCCCGAGAGCCTCCGGCGGCACGCGGCCGAGTGGCGCGAGTACTCCGAGGTGTATCGCGTGCTGCTCGACCCGGAGCAGGCGACGGATGCCGCGGTGGCCCGCCAACTCGCCTACCTCAACACGTTCGGCAGCGGCATGTACCCGCTCGTGATGCGTGCGTACCGCGATCACCTGCACGGCGAGATCACGACTGACGAGCTCATCCGCACTCTCGAGCACCTGCAGTCCCTGCTCATGCGCCGCGCGGTCGTCGGTGTCAGCAACGACCGACTCGTCGCGCGGCTCTGCCGTGCGCGCGAGGAGGGCGGCGACGCGCTGCGCGCGGCGATCGCGCGCATCACGCCGTCCGACGAGCGCGTGCGCGCGGCTCTCAAGTACGCCGAGCTCCCCCACCCCGCGTACGTGCTCGGGCGGCTGTCGGGGGTCGACGACACCGCCGGGCTCGAGGTCGCGCACGTGTTCCCGCTCGCCCCGTCCGACACGTGGAGCGGCGACGGGGTGCGCGAGTGGGCCGACTACACCGAGGACGAGCAGAACAGCCACCGAGCGCTCGCTCAGACGATCGGAAACCTCGCGCTCCTCGAGGAGGACCTTGCCCTCCGCGCGTTCGACCAGTCGTTCCCCGCCAAGCAGGGCATCTTCGCGCGCAGCGCCGTCCCGACGACGACCGAGCTCGCCGAGATCGAGGCGTGGAACACCGCCGCCATCACCGCGCGGTCCACTCGCCTCGCCGAGCGCTTCGTCGAGGTGTGGGCGCGCCCCGCAGTCCGGCTCATCGACGACGACGGCCTCACCCCCATCCTCGACGCCGTGCACCGGCGCGGCTGGCCGCGCGGGTGGCAGCGCGAGTGGGACTACGTCGAGTACCGCGGCGAGCACTGGGAGGTGCACGACGTCAAGTACCTCTTCAACCGCATCTTCAAGCGCCTGTGGGCCGATTCGCGCGAGGCCGTCGTCTCGTACTGCGCACGCCGCGGCGGCCCTGTCTACGGCGCGAAGTCGTGGAACGGCCAGTGGGACCGCCTCGACGACGACCACTACCTCTACATGGGGTGGGATTCCAGCTACATGCTCACCGCCGTGCAGGGCGTGCTCGAAGAGGCCGGCATCGCACCCGAGGTCTTCGTGAAGTACTCGTACATCGGCAACGCGATGTGACGATCCGACGGATGCGGCCCGTCACCGGTCGAGGGCGCAACCGTCCGTCCAGAGGATCCTGTAGGACACACGGAACGGCCGCCTCCGCGAGCATCTCTTGACGCCGGGCCGCCGCCCCGCCACGATGATCGCAATCCTGGGGGCGACATGGGGACCGACAACCCGCACCTTGCAAAGGTGCTGCGGCGACTTGCGGTCGCGGCTGCGGCGGCCGTTGCTGTCGGCGGGGTCGCGGTCTGGCAGGCGGCGACGGCCGACCACCCCGACGCGAGCGCCGTCCGAACCGCGTGTTCGGTCGCGGCGGCGACGTTGGAGGATCCGAGCCGAGATGCTGCCGAAGAGGCCGTCAGAGTCCTGGCGGCCGCAGGAGTCGCCGGACCCGATGCCGACACGGGCGGGCCCGGATGCGACGACGTCTGGCGGGCGGCCGGGGCACGAGCCGCAGGGCTGACGTACAGCCTTCTCGAGCCCGCGTGCGTCGAGGCGACCACGGCCCTGCGCGACGCCGATGGCCGGCGGGCGATGGACGCCTTCGCGAACGCGGGGGTCACGGCAGAGAACGCGCGGTGGCTGCCGGAGCGCTGCCGTGCGACCTGGCTCATATCGGTGGCGACGCAGGACGCCACCGAGTCGGATCCGGTCGACGCGGAGACGGCGACTGCGGCGTGTGCGCTCGCGAACCGCCAGCTTGCGCGCGGCGACGAAACGGATGCCCTGGCGACGCTCACGGCCGTCGGCGGCGCGAGCGCGGCCGAGGCCGGCACGTGCGCGCCGACGTGGAACCTCGTGTCGGCGCTCGCCCCGCCCGCATCCGACGAGACCGGTCCCGAGCAGGTCGGAGGCTGGTGGGACGACTTCGTCGAGAACTTCGCAGCACCGCTCGCCGCGTTCGGACTCGCCGTCCTCGGAACTCTCCTCGCACTGTTCGTCGTCTCGCGTCTGTTCGTCGAGCTTCCTCGCGTGCGCGATCTCGCCTCGAGTCGAGCATCGCGGCGCACCGCTGCACTCGCGGGGATCGTCTCGATCCTCGTCGCGGCCGCCGGAGGAGGCGCCACGGCGATCGCGGTCGGTCGAGGCGATCTGAGCGGCTGGTGGGTGGTCGTGCTCTTCGCTGCGATCGCCCTCATGGGGCTTCTCGGAGCCGGTGCACTCGCGTGCGCCATCGCGACGCTTCGCAGGATCAGCATCACCGTGACTCCGGTCGACGACGTGGCACTGGGCGAGACGGACGTGGTCCGGGCGCTCCGCGCGCTCGCGGTCGAGACCGGTCCGATGGAGCTGCAGAGTTCGCCGATCCTCGCCGACGTCGACAGCGCCCTCACGAAGCTCTCCGACAACAAGGTCGTCGCGGCCGCGCAGGCGGTGACCCTGTTCCTGGTGGGCATCAAGCCATGGCGCGCCGACATCAAGGTCCGTTCCGACCGCGAGGTCACCCTCACGCTCGATCGGAACGGAAGGAACAGCTGGATGGGCGCCGTGGCGACGGACGCGCCCCGCTTGGCCCCTCTCGAACCGCTGCCCCCCGGCGCGAAGCATCCGGCCATCCTGGCCGAGTTCATCGCCGCCCACATCCTCGTGCGGCTCTCCCGGGCTTATCCGCACGAGATGAAGCCGGGCCTGAACGGGGCCACCACGGCGGTGTCCGTCGCGATCCAGCGCGTCGTGCTCCGATGGTTCGCCGATCCCTCCACCGCTTCTCAGGCGATCGCCCTCCTCGCCTTCGCGATCGATCGCGACCCGGAGAACGCGCTCGCGGCGGCGACGCTGCAACGCATCCGATATCGCGACAGCCACGATGTCGACGATCTCGTGCGCTTGGCCATGTGGCTCAACGAAGCGCTCATACGAGGCGAAGGGGAGCAAGCCCCTGCGCCGGAAGCACAGCCGGCGACCCGAGGCGGCGGAGCGCCATCGGAACCTGCTCCGCCCAGACCCTCGGCCATCGCCGAGCGCAGTGGCGGTGGCCAGGAGGGCGACGCAAGCGGGGTCGCAGACCTCGAGTTCCCGGGCGGAGACCTGCCCACCATCGCCGCACCGCGGGAGAGCCGCTTCGCGCGCAGTCTTCTCGTCTCGCAGGCGGTGTCGGCGCGCAATCTCGTCGCACTGGTGCTCGCCGCCGCACCGACGGAGGGACCGGATGACTACCCCGAGCCGCCGCCGATAGCGGAGCGACCGCCCGTTCTCACCCTGTCGCGTGCGCGCGAGGACGCCCGCCGCGCGGATGCACGTGCGCGAGCGTCCCTGTCGTCCGCCAAGGCGCACCTCGCACACGTCAGACGGATCGCCGAGCGACTCCGCCAGGAGGTCTCGCCGCAGCTGACGGCGGCGGTCGAGGCGACGCGCCGTGTGGCCGAGAGCGCGCAGCAGACCGCGGATGCCGCGCAGAGTGCGCTCGCCGCCGAGAGCCGCGACCGGTGCATCGAGTTCGCCGAGACGGCGGCCGCTCGCGCGAAAGCCGCCCACGAGAACGAGCGCCAGGTCGCCGCCGCGTTCAGCGAACTGCGCGCCGAGCTGACACGGCGTTCGCGTCCTGCGGCCGAGAAGGTGGTGTCCGCTGCACTCGCACGCCTCTCAGCCGCGGGTGCCGAGGTCGTGCCGACCGACGGCGACCCCGCGGAGCGCGCGACCGGGATACGCCTCAAGATCGAGTGGGCGGCCCTCGCGCGGGCTCGCCTCGTGCTCAAGGGCTCTCCCCCGTCGATCTCACCGGCCGAGGCCGTCGAGGCGGCGCTTCCCGATCCGTCCGATCGCGCTTTCGCCGGCTCGCGCGCCGCGCTCGCCTACGGCATGGCCTGCTACCTCGTGCGGTGGTGCGACGCCCCGTTCGGCGACCGCGCCGTGACGTCGCTGTTCGATGTCGCCCTCGCCGTGAGCACCTACCGGAAGGGCATCGCGCGCGACGCCGAGCTGATCTCCGCGAGTGACCATGCCGGATACCTCGATCTGGTCCGGCGCGCGGAGCGGATCTCGGAGGCGGTCGCAGCGCCCGTCCCCGCGGTTCCCGCCATGGCGAGATCAGACGTCACCGCACCAGCGTGAGGCCCCGGCGACGTCTGCAGCCGTGGGGCCGCGTGGGAACGGACCTCACGGTCCGCATCCTTGATCGCATCCGGCCCGAACGCGATACTGATGGGCGTTCCGCTGGGGAGCTGGGGGCTCGAGTGTCCGACATCCGCATCACGCTGCTGGGCGGCTTCGACGTGATGATCGACGGCCGTCCGACCGGCGCGGGATCGCTCACCCGACGTCATGCCTCGGGTCTGATCAAGCTGCTCGCACTGACGCCGGGTCGACGGATGCACCGCGAGCGAGTCCTCGACGCGCTGTGGCCCGACGAGCACGTCGATCAGGCGCTGCCGAAGCTGCACAAGGCCGCGCACTTCGCGCGTCAGGCGATCGGCGAGGCGGACTCGATCGTCCTGCGAGACGATCACGTCGCCCTGTTCCCCGGCTTCGATGTCGCGATCGACGCCGTCCGATTCGAGGAGCTGGCGCGTCGCGCGCTCGAAGCAGAAGACGCCGCCCTCGCAGCGGAAGCCGCCGACGCGTACTCCGGTGAGCTGTTGCCCGGCGACCGATTCGAGGACTGGGCGATCGACGCGCACGAGCGACTCGCCGCGATGCGGGCCGATGTCCTCGCGCTGGCCGAGCGCTGGACCGACCTCGTGGCGGTCGCTCCGACCGACGAGCGCGCCCACGTCGCCCTCATGCGCGAACAGCTGGCACGGGGTGACCGGCACGCCGCACTTCGCCAGTTCGAGCGTCTCGAGCGGGCGCTGCAACGAGAGCTGGGTGTCGCTCCGAGCGACACCGCCGTGCGCCTTCGCGACCGAGCTCTGGCTGCAGTCCCGCCCGCGCCGCCCAGTCCGCGGGGCGTGGTCGAACGCGCCGCCGAGCTCGCCGCCGCCACCGCAGCCCTCGAGGGCGCGGCGAACGGCGAAGCACGCCCCGTCGTCGTCGTGGGGCCGGCGGGGATCGGCAAGACGGCGCTCCTCGACGCGATCCGTTCGGCGGCGTTCGATCGGGGGATGCGCGTCGCGACGGGTTCGGCGTCCCGCGTCGCGGGCGCGTGGCCCTACGCGGCGATCGTCGAGGCCTTCGGCCGGATCATCCGAGCACGTCCGGATCTGCTCGAAGAGATCCCGTCCGTGTGCCGCGACGAGCTCGACCGCGCTCTCACGGGTCAGATGGCGGGAACATGGTCGGGCGAGATCGGACAGCACCGGTTCTTCGTCGCCGCGGCGGAGCTGCTCCGCGCCGCCGCACAGCCGGCCCTCGTGCTGATTATCGACGACCTCGAGGACGCGGATGAGGCGACGCTGCGCCTCCTGCACCACCTCGTGCGCACCCTCGCCGATGAGCCCGTCGTGTTCGCGCTCGGGGTCGATGAGACGGCCGCACCCGCCGTGCTCGAGTTCCTCGAGACGCTCGAGCTTCGCGCGGGTGCGCTGCGACTCGATCTCGCCCCGCTCAGTGACGTCGAGATCAGGAGGATCGTCCAGCAGGTGCTGCCTGATGCGTCACCCGGCGTCGTCGACGAGGTCATCGCGCAGTCCCACGGCGTTCCCGCGATCGCTGTCGAGCTCGCCCGTCGCCTGACAAGGGCGCCGGGCGCGCGTCCGCGGGAGCTCACGATCCTGAGCGGCGTCCCCGCGGAGACCCGCACGCTCCTGCAACGGGCGGCCGTGCTCGGCATGACGTTCGACACCGACGACTTCGTCGCAATAGCCGGACTCCCCGAGGCGGAGGCCTTCGCCCACCTGGATGCCGCGCTCGAATCCGGCGCGGTCGAGTACGCCGACGCGACCTATCGATTCCGGCACGCGATCGTGCGAGACGCCCTGCTTCGCGGGATCCCGCCTCACCGGCTCCGGACGATCCACCGCGAGATCGCCGACCGCCTCGTCGCCGCGAACGAGTCGCCCGCCCGCATCGGCCACCACCTCCTGGAAGCGGGCGACGAAGAATCAGCCGTGCCGCACCTGCTCCGCGCGGCCGAGACCGAAGCCACCGTCGGCGCCTATCGCGACGCGCTGCGGCTCGTCGAACGCGCGCTCCCCTTCGCCTTGGGTGCGGAACGGACTCGGCTGCTGCAGCTGCGTGCGGACCTCCTCCTCGCGACCGGTGATCCGGATGCGGTGGCGGCCTACAGGACCGCCCTCGCGGCTTCCGACGATGCCGACGCACCCCGCGTGCGCGCCCGGCTATCGCGCGCAGCGCTCATGGCGGGCGACGCCGAGACCGCGGCGGCTGCGCTGCACGGTGTGCCGGTCACCGAGGACGACGTGGGCACCGAGGTGCTGCTCGCCCAGGGCAACCTCGCGTTCTTCGTGTCGGATTGGGAGCGGGCTCGCGAGATCGCTGAGGCCGCCCGCGTGCGCGTGCTCGCCGGCGAGCACAACTGGCAGGTGCTCGACCTCGTCGCGCTGCAGGGGCTGCTCGCACATCGTCGGGGCGAGTGGTTCGACCGCATCCGTGTCGAGCTCCGCAATCACGCCGAGCGACCCGAGGTCGCGAACTCGCTCTTCGACGGCTACCTGTGCGCGGCCGAGTACCTGCTCTACGGACCGACCCCGTACAGCGACGTCATCGACCTCGCGCGCGATCTGCAGCGCACCGCCGAGAGATCGGGCGCGCTGCGCGCGGCAGCCTTCGCCCGGGCGCTCATCGGCGAGGCCGCGCTGCTGTGCGGGGAGCTCGACCTCGCCGAGCGCGAACTCGATGCCGCCGCCGAGTCGCACGCGGCGATCGGGTCGCCGGCGGGAGAGGCTCACGCGCTGCAGCGCCTCGCGGAAGTGCGCCTCGCGCGCGGCGACGCCGCATCAGCGCGCGAGCTCCTCGTGCGTGCCGTGCCCCTCGCCCGGTGGTCGGTGATCGCGAATCACCTGCTGCAGCGCATTTACGGGACCATGGTCGAAGCGGCTCCGGATGCCGCATCCGCCGTCGCCGTCGTCGACCGGGCCGAGAGCACGCTGGGCATCGACGACCGATGCCAGTTCTGCGACATCATGCTCGCGGTGCCCGCGATGGTCGCGTGCGCGCAGGCGGGCGACCTCGAGCGCGCGGAGAGCTACCGCGCCATCGCCGCGAGTTCGGCCGAGCTGTGGGAAGGCACGTCGTGGGCCGCGGAGCTCGAGGAGGGCACCGCGCGCGCCGCGATCGCGGCGGGCGAGGATGGTGCGGCATCCGCCCTCGAACGCGCGATCAACGGGTTCGAGCGCGCCGGGCAGCCGCAAGACGCTGCCCGCTGCCGCGCTCTTCTCGACGAGGTGCGCGGCCTTCCGTCCCGAACCTGACGTCGGGGTGGTCCGGCCGGATCCCTCCCGGGCGGGCTGCGCGTAGCGCTGGGAGGCGCCGCCCTCGCGGACGGCGCCTTCATACGTGGGGCGGGTGGGACTTGAACCCACGATCGTCGGGTTATGAGCCCGCTGCCTTGACCAGCTTGGCCACCGCCCCTCGGCCAACGAGCCTACCGCCCGGCGGGCCGCGACCCGCGCGTGCGAGAATCGCGGCGTGGACGCCGTCGGATGGATCGTGCTCGCGAGCGTGGTGGTCGTCGCCGTCGTGCTCGTCGCGATCGCTCCCCGCCTGAAGCGCGAGAATCTGCGCCGTCAGCTCGACGGCGGAGGCGGCTCACTCGCCGGCATCGGCGGGGGCCTCGACGCCGTGTGGCGACCGTCCGCCGAGGAAGCGCACGCGCAATGGGAGGCTCAGGTCGAGCTGCCGGCCCCCGCGCCGGCACCGGGTGACGGGGATCTCGACGGCGGCACCATCGTGATCGCCATCGACCGTCCGGTCGGGCAGGACTGACCTACGTGGTGTCTTCGGGGTCGCGCACGGGTGGCTCCGGCCACACCTTCGCGACCGCCTCCGTGACACGCACCGAGCCCGTGGTGGGGTGCGCCGAGTCGAGCGACCCGGAGCTCCCCCGCTGGATCGGCAGTTCTTGACTGTCACTGATCACCTGCGGATGGTAGCGCGACAGCTGGAACACGCCCCACACCGCGAGCGCGCCGGCCACGGCGAATCCGAAGTACGCCCAGAGCGGCGCATGGGCCGCCTCGTTGAGCACGATCAGGCCGATGAGGATCGCGACGATCGGGTCGATGACCGTGAGCCCCGCGATGACGAGGTCGGGCGGGCCGGACGAGTACGCGGTCTGCACGAAGTAGGCCCCCATCGCCGCCGCTGCGATCAGCGCCACAAGTGACGTGACCGTCAGCCATTCGAAGTCGCCGGTCTGGATGCGGCTGATGACCACCTTCGCGAGCGTCGCGACGAACCCGTAGAGCACGCCCGCGCCGACGATGTAGAACAGCGCACGCATCCGATGTCGCAGCCACAGCCACAGGGCCGTGAAGGCGATCACGACACCGAGCAGAAGGAGCAGGATCGTGATCACCTGGCCGCTGGTCACTCGCTCCTCGGTCGCGAACAAGGCGGCGATCGTCACGAAGATGAAGATGCCGCCGGTGCACGAAGAGATCGCCATCAGCGAGCGCTTCGTGGGGCGATGACCGCTGATGCGCGCGTTCAGGAGCGTCGTGATCACGAGCGCGATCGCGCCGAGCGGCTGGACGACGATGAGCGGCGCGAACGAGAGGGCGGCGAGCTGGCACACGATCGCGAGGCCGAGCATGATCGTGCCGATGACCCACGACGGACGCGACAGCAGACGCAGCAGCTGCTTCGACGTGAGGCCCTGCGTCGCCGCCGAGCCGCTCAGACGCTCGACCTTGAGCACTCCGCGGTGTTGATACTGCGCGCCGAACGACATGAAGACCGCCCCGAGCAGCGCCAGCGGGATGCCGATCAGCAGCCCGGGGTTGCGGAAGACACCGAGAAGCGTGTCCCCCACGCTCTCGAGTCCGACGTCGCCCACGAGCACCCTCCGACACTACCCCGACCCCTCGCGCGGCTAGGCTCTTGGCGTGGCCGTTCTCCCGATCCGCATCATGGGCGATCCCGTCCTGCACGCTCCCGCAGCACCCGTCGAAGAGATCACCGACGAGATCCGCACACTGGTCGCCGACATGTTCGAGACCATGGATGCCGCTCCGGGCGTCGGCCTCGCCGCCCCGCAGGTCGGGGTCGGTCTCCGTATCTACACGTACTCGTATCCCGACGACGAGGGCAACCCGTGGCGCGGAGTCATCATCAACCCCGAGCTGTGGATGCACCCTCTCGAGCCCGGGGAGCCGGACCCCGACGAGGAGTCGGAGGGCTGCCTGTCGTTCCCCGGCGAGCGGTTCCCGCTGCGTCGATCGGATCGGGTGCTCGTGACAGGCATCGACCTCGACGGCGAGCCTGTCCGCATCGAGGTCGACGGCTGGCGCGCGCGCATCATGCAGCACGAGTTCGACCACCTCGACGGCATCCTCTACATCGACCGCCTCAGCGATAGCGACTGGAAGACGACGCAGAAGATCGCGCGCAAGCGCGGGTGGGGTCGCCCGGGACAGTCGTGGACGCCGGGCGTCGACGACCTCGAGGCCTGACGCGAACGGCTAGACGCGCGCGACCGGCTGCCGCAGGATCGTGCGCAGCTTCGCAGGCTCGACGCGGCGTGCGTCGCTGAGGTAGATCTCGTGGTGGGTGCCGGTCATGCGGAGTCCGTGCGACGGGATGAACTCGTCGTGCATGCGGGCGAGCACCGGCCCCTCGTCGTCGTACGAGCCGATGTGCAGCGTCTGCACGCACAGCCCCTCATCGAGCGTCTCCACTCGCAGCCGGTCGAACAGCGGCACCTCGGCCGACTGCTGCTTCGCGCGTGACACGAGCTCATCGTCGATGCCGTCGGGGACCAGGATCATCGCCGTCCACGTCCACCGCGACTTGTCGCGCGCGGTGGTGAAGGCCGTCTTGTCGGCAGCGTCCCACAGCGCCTCGAGCGGCGGCACGACGTAGTCGCGGTCGTGCTCCCGCTTGCTCAGGAACTTCAGCCTGTACGCCACAGGGAACAGAGTCGCGAGGGCATCGCGATACTCGGCCGACGTGTTCGGATCGCCAGTCCCATCGATCATGAGGTACCGCAGCGGCGGCACCTCGACGAGGTCGAACACGCCCTTGCGCGCGCGGTACGACGGCAGCTCCTTCTTCGGATCGAACTTCGCCACGACACCAGCCTGGCGCACACCGCGGACACGGCGGCCTCGCCCGGTCAACCCGCGAAGCGGCCGCGGGCACGGCAATCGTGCATTCCGTGCCACCGGGGACGCATGCCAGGATGTCGTCAGCGCACCGAGAGGGGCGGTGGAAGCCCGCCCTGGTCCACTCGTCAGCGAGGGAGATCCACCAATGCGCAGATCCGTCGTCTTCGTCCTCTTCGACGGGGTCAAGCTGATCGACGTGTCCGGACCGGCGGAGGTGTTCTCCGAAGCCGCCCGCTTCGGAGCCGAGTACGACCTGATCTACACGTCATCGGCCGAGGACAGCGTCCGGACCTCCGCGGGCACTCGGCTCGCGGTGGACACCCTGCTCGACGATGTCGATTACGCCGACACGGTGATCGTCACGGGCGGCGACGGACTCGTCTCGAAACCCATCCCGCCCCGGCTCGTCGACGCCATCCGCAGGGTGCGCGCACGCAGCCGGCGCATGGTGTCGATCTGCACGGGGTCGTTCCTGCTCGCGGCCGCCGGGATCCTCTCCGGGCGTCGCGCGACGACGCACTGGCGCTACGCGAACCAGCTCGCGCGCCTGTATCCCGACATCACGGTGCTTCCCGACGCGCTGTTCGTCGAGGACGACTCCGTGTACACGTCGGCGGGCGGCACGGCCGGCATCGACCTCTCCCTCGCCCTCGTCGAGCAGGACCACAGCGCCGACCTCGCGCGGAGCATCGCACGTCACCTCGTGATGTTCATGCAGCGCCCTGCCGGGCAATCGCAGTACTCCGCTCCCCTGTCGATCAACCCGCCCCAGAGCTCCGTCGTCCGCAAGGCGATCGACGCCGTCTCCGCGAACCCGAGTCAGCGGCACAGCATCGCCTCACTCGCGTCGGCGGTCGGAGTCAGCGCACGCCACCTCACGCGTCTGTTCAGCTCGGAGCTCGGGGTGACGCCCGCGCAGTTCGTCCAGCGCGTGCGGATCGACCATGCGAAGTCGCTGCTGGACTCCGGGCACGACGTGACGCGGACCGCGCACGAGTCCGGCTTCGGCAGCTACGAGAGCATGCGCCGCGCGTTCGTCAACGTCGTAGGAGTCTCGCCGAGCGTCTACCGCTCGCGCTTCCTCACGACGAAGCGCGGCGGAGACGTGCGACCCCTGCCCACCGCCGTCTGAGGGCCGGGTTGCCGACAACGTGTCCGAATCTGTGGGCTGACCGTCCCGCGATCGCGTAGTCCGCGCAGCGATTCCGCACGAACGTGGAGGCATAGCGAATCCCGAAGCGAAAGGAAACGTCGATGCCCACCGTCACCACCCCCGACGGAGTCGAGATCTTCTACAAGGACTGGGGCTCGGGTCAGCCCATCATGTTCCACCACGGCTGGCCGCTCAGCTCCGACGATTGGGATGCTCAACTCCAGTTCTTCCTCCAGCACGGCTACCGCGTCATCGCCCACGATCGCCGCGGCCACGGGCGCTCCACCCAGACGTCCGAAGGACACGACATGGACCACTACGCCGCGGATGCCGCGGCGGTCGTCCAGCACCTGGATCTGCACGACGTCATCCACGTCGGACACTCGACCGGTGGCGGCGAGGTCGCTCGATACATCGCCCGCCACGGCGGCGACCGCGTCGCGAAGGCGGTGCTCATCAGCGCCGTGACGCCGCTCATGGTGAAGACCGACGCGAACCCGGGCGGCACGCCGATCGAGGTCTTCGACGGCTTCCGCGAAGGGGTCGCGAAGAACCGCTCGCAGTTCTTCCTCGACGTCGCATCCGGGCCCTTCTACAACTACAACCGCGACGGCGTCGAGCCCTCGCAGGGAGTCATCTGGAACTGGTGGCGTCAGGGGATGATGGGCGGCGCCAAGGCCCACTACGACGGCATCAAGGCCTTCTCCGAGACCGACCTCACCGAGGACGTGAAGGCCATCACGGTCCCCACGCTCGTGATGCACGGCGACGACGACCAGGTCGTGCCGATCGCCGACGCTGCGGAGATCACGATCACGCTCCTGCAGAACGGCAAGCTCAAGGTCTACCCCGGCTTCCCGCACGGCATGGCCACGACGCACGCCGACGTCATCAACGCGGACCTGCTCGCGTTCATCCGCGACGAGCTCTGATTCGGCCAGAAGGCCCCCGTCGCATCGGCGGGGGCCTTCGTCGACCCCGCGAGGTGCGGACGTGGTTTCGGTACGTGACCGGGCATCCTCTGCGGGCGTAGGCTTCGCGCCATGGCGAGACAGATCATCACGACGGATGCCGCACCCCGCTCCCCTCTGTTCAGTCAGGGCATCCGCGCGGGCTCCACGATCCAGGTGTCGGGCATGGTCGGCATGGACGTGACCACGGGCGAGCTGCCCGAGTCGATCCAGGACCAGACCCGCCAGGCGATCCGCAATTGCGCGGCTGTGCTCGAGGCCGGTGGGGCGTCGCTGGGCGACGTGACGATGGTCACCGTGCTGTTGGCGGACCCGTCGGACTTCGCCGGCATGAACGAGGCGTATGCCGAGATGTTCGGTGAGGACCCACCTGCGAGGGCGGTGGCGCGACTCGGACCCGAGCTGCCCGGCATCCGCGTCTCGATCTTCATGACGGCGCACGTCGAGGACTGACGGTCATCCGCCACGGCTCACTCGCCGCCAGGCTCGATCGCGACCCTCTCGATCGCGGGCCCGTGCGAGCCCTTCCTCGGCCATCTCGCCTTCACGGAGGCGATGCGGCAGTTTCGGTATTGGAACGACCTGACGACGCCACCGTCGTCGTCGACGAGGCTCACCGAGACGGTCGTGCGCGCATCCGCGACATCTCCGCCCGTGACGGCCTTGACCCACTCGAACGGCTCGTCCCCCGACGTCAGCTCCCGGGTGATGCGGAACTCCCCCGCTTTCGGCCGACCGGGCAGTCTGCGCGTCACGTACTTGCCGTCCGAGAGCTGCTGCTTCAGCTCGACGGCCCCGCCGTCGTCGCCACCGAGCCCGGTCACCTCGACGACGTCCGGGATGGTGACGCCGCCGACGGTCACGACGAGCGCGAACGCGGGCGCCTCCTCGGGGATGAGCACACCGCGATGATAGGCGCAGACCGCGCCAGGGCGATAGGCGGAGACGAAGAACTCCCGTGAACGATCACGGGAGTTCGGAGTGGCTCCCCCACTTGGACTCGAACCAAGAACCTATCGGTTAACAGCCGATTGCTCTGCCAATTGAGCTATGGAGGAATGTGCGCCGCTTACCGCGGGCAACCAGACCATCTTAGCAAAGCCGCAAGCGTGCTCATGACCATCAGGAGGCGATGAGACGCTTGTCGGCTTCGCCGCTCGGGGTCCAAAGCAGGTCGTTCGTGCCGTGCCCGTAGGCGATCGCGTGGCCGCCCCGAAGCACCAGCACGTCGGTGTCGAGGTCGCGCACGACATCGGACTCGTTGGTCACGACCACGGCCGACATCCCGTACCCGTGCCGTCGGCGCAGGATCGCCTTCTTGGCCGCCCTCCGCGCCTCGACGTCCATGTTCGCGAACGGCTCGTCGGCGATCAGCATGCGCGGCTGGAGGATGAGCGCGCGTGCGAACGCGACGCGCTGGCGCATGCCTGCGCTCAGCTCGTACGGATACTTCGCGGCGGCGCCCAGCGGCAGCATGAGCTCGTCGAGGAGCGACGCGATCCGCACCGCCAGCGCCCGCTCGTTGACGCGGCGTGAGCGGCTCGTGATCGGCTCGCCGATGAGCTCCGACACCGTCTGGCGCGCGGGCAGGTTCGCACCGGCCCGCTGCGGGAGGTAGCCGGTGTAGTAGGTCAGCTCGCGATGCGCGCGGCCGGGACGGCGGACACGGATGCCGAGCACCTCGGCGTCTCCGCCGACGACCGCCAGTCCCTGTTCGGTGCTCCCCGCGAGGATCGCCGCGAGGCTGGACTTGCCCGCCCCGGTCGGACCCATGAGCGAGAGCGTCGCACCGTGGCCCAACGTGAACGAGACGCCGTCGACGACACGCTCGCTCGGGGCACCTCGTCCGGCACGGGCGATCGAGAGATCGGTGCACCGGATCGCGACTTCGGCGTCTCGACGGCGGGACATGCCCACATCATGCCCTGCGAAAGTCCGGCGCGCCAATCGGTTGCCCGATCAGAGGTCGGCGACTAATCTCTCGCGCTCCACGTCGATCTCCCGGAGGCGCACGCGGATGCCGCGACCCTCGTCCGAGTCGGCCGGAACGCGTTGGATCGCGCCCAGCAGCTCCGTTTTCTCGCGTTGGAGCGCGCGCAGGATGAGCCGGCGCGCGAGATCGGCGGTCGATGCCACAGCGGCGTCGTCGGTCAGCGCCGGGAAGTCGGCGGCGAGCAGCTCGGCCGCGAGCGACCGGAACGGCTCGCGCACGTTCGACACGGCATCCGCCGCCCAGCCGGGACGATCGACATCGGATGCCGCCGCAACCGCCTGCCGCACGACCTCGAGCGCCGGGTGCCGGAACGGCAGCGCGAGCGCCTGCCCGCGCAGATCGGCCTCGATCCGGTGGCCGAATTGCAGGAACCCCATGAGCGCTTCGCGCTCGAGCACGACGTCGGCGGTGCGGGGCAGCGACGCCAGCGTCACGCGAACGATGGGTTCGACCGGCGCCTCGGCCTGCGCCTGGCCGCGCTGCGGACGGCCGGGGGCCGGGGCATCCGCTCGTCCTCCCCCGCCGCGTCGGGCGCGCTCAACCGCCTGCGTGACCTCGCCGAGTTCGAGACCGAGCCGTCGCGCGAGCACGCGCGCGTAGCCGGGGCGCAGGGAAGGATCGCGGATCTCGGCGACGATCGGCGCGGCGGCACGCAGGGCGCCCGCGCGGCCCTCCACCGTCGCGAGGTCGAACCCCGCGAGGCGCCGATCGATCACGAACTCGAACATGGGTGCCTTGGTCTGCATGAGCGCGCGCACGGCCGAGTCGCCGCGCTTGAGGCGCAGGTCGCACGGATCGAGGCCGTCGGGCGCGACGGCGACGTACGTCTGCGCGGCGAACCGCTTCTCGTCTCCGAACGCGCGCAGCGCCGCCTTCTGCCCGGCCTCGTCGGGGTCGAACGTGAAGACGACCTCGCCCGCGGCCGTGTCGTCGCCCATCACACGCCGCAGCACCGTGATGTGGTCGGAGCCGAACGCCGTGCCGCACGTCGCGATCGCGGTCGTGATGCCGGCGAGGTGGCACGCCATGACGTCGGTGTACCCCTCCACGACGACGACCCGGTGCTCGCGCGAGATGTCGCGCTTGGCGAGGTCGAGCCCGTAGAGCACCTGGTTCTTGCGGTAGATGGGCGTCTCAGGGGTGTTGAGGTACTTCGGGCCCTGGTCGTCGTCGTACAGCTTGCGCGCGCCGAACCCGATCACCTGGCTGGTCACGTCGCGGATGGGCCACACGACCCTCCCCCGGAAGCGGTCGTACACGCCGCGCTGCCCCTGCGACACGAGGCCGGCCGCGGCGAGCTCCTCATCGCTGAAGCCCTTGCCGCGAAGCGCATCGCGCATGCCGGACCAGCCCTTCGGCGCGTACCCCACCCCGAAGTGGGCTGCGGCGCCCGCGTCGAAGCCCCGCGAGCCGAGGAACGAGCGCGCCGCCTCCGCCTCGGGCGTCATGAGCTGCGCGCGGAAGAACTCGGCGGCCGCGGCGTTCGCGGCGTACAGACGCGCCCGGCCCGTCGTCTCGGGCGCCGCTCCCCCGTCCTCGTAGTGCAGCGTGTAGCCGATGCGCCCCGCGAGGCGCTCGACGGCCTCGGTGAACGACAGGTGGTCCATGCGGCGCAGGAATGAGTACACGTCGCCCGATTCGCCGCATCCGAAGCAGTGGTAGAAGCCCGCCTGCGGGCGCACGTTGAAGCTGGGGCTGCGCTCGTCGTGGAACGGGCACAGTCCCTTCATGGAGCCCACGCCCGCCGGCTTGAGGGCCACGCGCTCGCCGATGATGTCGGCGATGTTCGTGCGCGCCTTGACCTCGTCGACGTCGGCTTGACGGATGCGTCCGGCCATCACAGCCCTCCCCGGCGGCGGGCAGTGTCGGGCTTCGGAGCGGCCGGCGACCACACGCCGAGGGAACCCGCGTCGATCTCGCCGACGAGCCGGTCGTGCCACGCGATCGCGAGCTGGTCGGTGAGGCTCGCGACCTGGTCGACGACGACGCGGCGGCGCGCGGCATCCGTCTCGGCCGCCGCGAAGTCCTGCGCGTGCATCGCGTCGAGCGCGTCGGGGTGCTCCCACAGAGCCGTCGCGAGTCGCTTGAGCACACGGCGCTGCTCCTTGTAGAGCGCCTTGCGACCCTCGATCGAGACCACCACGGCTCCGATGATGCCCTTCAGCACCGCCATCTCGGCCTCGACGACACGCGGCACGACGACGTGCGCGCGATAGCGCGTGAGCACGGCGACCTCGTACGCCTCGCGGGTCGCCGTCGTCGCCGCGCGCGCGAACCGGCCGATGAGGTCGGACGTGAGGTTCTTGAGGCGCGCGTGCGCGGCGCGCGTGCCGTCGAACGAGCGGATCCACTCCGGCATCCGCATGAGCCGATACAGCGCGTCCTCGAGCTCGTCGAGCGCGAAGTCGAACCCGACCCACGACTGGATCGCTCGCAGCAGCGCGTCGTGCTCGGACGCGTCGGCGAGGCGCGCGGGGTCGAGGTACCCGTTCACGATCGCGTCTTCGAAGTCGTGCACCGAGTATGCGATGTCGTCGGAGAGGTCCATGACCTCGGCCTCTATGCACCGCACGCGTCCGGGGGCGCCCTCGCGCATCCAGCGGAAGACGTCCTCGTCGTCGGGGTACACGCCGAACTTGAGACGCCCGCCCGGATCGGGCAGCGGATGCTCCGCCGTCCACGGGTACTTGCACGTCGCGTCGAGGCTCGCGCGCGTGAGGTTGAGCCCGTACGTGCGGCCGTCGTCGCGGAGCACCTTCGGCTCGAGCCTCGTGAGGATCCGCAGGGTCTGCGCGTTGCCCTCGAACCCGCCGATGTCGTCGGCCCAGTCGTTGAGCGCGCGCTCGCCGTTGTGCCCGAACGGCGGATGCCCCAGGTCGTGGCTCAGGCACGCCGTGTCGACGACGTCGGGCGACAGCATGAGCGCCGTCGCGAGCTCTCGGCCGACCTGGGCGACCTCGAGGGAGTGCGTGAGGCGGTTGCGCGCGAAGTCGGCAGGGCTCGCGGGACTCAGCACCTGCGTCTTCGCGGCGAGGCGGCGCAGGGCCGCGGAGTGCAGCACGCGCGCGCGATCACGGGCGAAGTCATCGCGCTGCGACCGGTGCCGTTCGGTGTGGAAGCGCGCGGCATCCGCGTCGTCGTAGCCCTCCGGTCGCCCCGACGCGACGCCGACCGCCCCGGGGCCGTCAGCCGCCACTGGTGTCGAGTTCCGCTTCGGCGAGGGTGGCGGATGCCTCGGCCCCGACCTCTCGCGAGTCGAGCCAGCCTTCGGGCAGTGCCGGGCGCTTGGGGCTTCCGGCGCGGCCGCGCTGCCCCTCCGCAGCGGCGCCGGGGTACGGCGCGTCGAGGTCGAGCGTGGCGAGGAGGTCGTCGATCTCGGCGAGGCTCGACACGGTCGCAAGGCGCGCACGCGTCTCACCGCCGACCGGATAGCCCTTGAAGTACCAGGCGACGTGCTTGCGGATGTCGCGGCAGCCGCGCCCCTCGTCGTCGAAGAACTCGACGAGCAGCTCGGCGTGGCGGCGGAACGCCTGCGCGACGAAGCCGAGCGTCGCGTCGACCGGTCGGCTCTCGGCGCCGAAGGCGGCGGCGAGTTCGCCGAACAGCCACGGGCGGCCCAGGCATCCGCGACCCACGACGACGCCGTCGCAGCCGGTCTCGTCCATCATGCGCACCGCGTCCTCGGCGCTCCAGATGTCGCCGTTGCCGAGCACGGGGACGCTCGTGACCGCCTCCTTCAGGGCGGCGATCGCCGACCAGTCTGCCTCGCCCGAGTAGAACTCGGCCGCCGTGCGCGCGTGCAGGGCGACGGCCGCGACGCCGGCGTCTTCGGCGATGCGGCCCGCGTCGAGGTACGTGAGGTGGTCGGCGTCGATGCCCTTGCGCATCTTCACCGTCAGCGGGATGTCACCGGCCGCGCGTACGGCGCGCGTCACGATCTCGCGGAAGAGCCCGAGCTTCCACGGGAGGGCGGAACCACCGCCCTTGCGCGTGACCTTGGGCACGGGGCATCCGAAGTTCAGGTCGATGTGATCGGCACGGTCCTCTTCGACGAGGAGGCGCACCGCCGCCTCGGTCGTCGCGGGATCGACGCCGTAGAGCTGGATGGACCGCGGCGTCTCGGACTCGTGGTGCGTGATGAGCCGCATGGTCGTCGCGTTGCGCTCCACGAGGGCGCGGGTCGTGATCATCTCGCTGACGTAGAGCCCGGCGCCGTACTCGCGGCACAGGCGCCGGAACGCCGTGTTGGTGATTCCCGCCATGGGCGCGAGCACGACGGGAGCATCGAGCTCGATCGGCCCGATGGACAGCGCGCGTGCGGGCGCGTCGACGAGAACGGAAGTCACCCGACTATCTTCCCATCCCATCCCGAATCGGGGCTGGACGCGCATGTCGCGCGCGTCATGCGACATCCGAGGCCGCGTGCTGGGGAGGAGCCACGAACAGGCAGACCCCCGATCCGGCACCCCGCGAGGCGCTCTAGCCTGGTGGCATGACCTCCACGGCGACAGATCTCCGCGACATCCCCTTCCGCACGGCCGACGGCGGCACGGCGACCCTCGCCGACTACGGCGACAAGGTCGTCCTCGTCGTCAACGTCGCGTCCAAGTGCGGCCTCACACCCCAGTACGAGCAGCTGGAGCAGCTGCAGCGCGACTACGGCGACCGCGGTTTCACCGTGATCGGCTTCCCGTGCAACCAGTTCAAGGGGCAGGAGCCCGGCTCGATCGACGAGATCCTCGAGTACTGCTCCACGACATGGGGCGTGACCTTCCCGATCATGGACAAGATCGAGGTCAACGGCGAGGGCACGATCCCGCTCTACCAGGTGCTCAAGCAGACGGCCGACGACGACGGCCAGGCGGGCGACGTCGGCTGGAACTTCGAGAAGTTCCTCGTGACGCCGGACGGCTCCGTGCGCCGCTTCCGCTCCCCTGTCCGCCCGGACGACCCCGCGATCGTCGAGGCGATCGAGGCGAACCTGCCGCGCTGACGGTCGGCCGAAGACGGAAGAGGGGGCGGATGTCGCGGCATCCGCCCCCTCTTCGCGGTCTCTGTCAGACGTCGGCTGTCGCCGGCTCCGGGGCGGCGTCGACGTCGGTTTCCTCGCCGGTCGTCTCGGCGGCGCGGTGCTCGGCCCACACCTGGCGGGCGATCTGCGCGAACGCCTCGGCCGGCTGAGCGCCGGAGACGCCGTACTTGCCGTCGATCACGAAGAACGGCACTCCGTTGATGGCGTACGCGGCCGCCTGCTTCTGGTCGGCGCGCACCTCGGGGAGGTACCGGCGCGACTCGAGGGCCTCGCGCGCGGCATCCGCGTCGAGTCCCACATCCGACGCGAGTGCGACGAGCTCGTCGGTGCGTCCGAGGTGGCGGCCCTCTGTGAAGTACGCCGACATGAGCCGCTCCGCGAGTTCGAGCTGGCGGCCGTGCGCCTTCGCGAAGTGCAGCAGCTCGTGCGCCTTCACCGTGTTGGTGTGCTTGAGGAGGTCGTAGCGGTACGTGAGGCCCGACTGCGCGGCGACGCCCGTCACCCGGTCGATCATCGACTGCGCCTGCTCGCGCGAGATGCCCTTGTGCCCGGAGAGGTAGTCCACCTCGTCGCCCTCGAAGTCCACGGGCGTGTCGGGCGACAGCTCGAACGAGTGGTAGGTCACCTCGACGACCGGCGCGTCTTCATCGGCGGATGCCGCGGCCAACCCGTTCTCGAGGTTCCGCTTTCCGATGTAGCACCAGGGGCAGGCGATATCCGACCACACGTCGATCTTGATGGCATCCGTCATGCTGAAGGACAACGGTCGACGCGGGACGGTCTATTCCCGCACAAGCATGATCAGCCCGGCGGGTCCGCGTCCGGGAAGAAGCGGAACCGCACGCGGACCGAGTCGTCGTACGGCACGACGAGAGTCGAAGCATCCGGCGACCATTGATCCGGCACCAGGAACAGGCGTCCTCCGCCCTGCACGAGGAGCCGCAGCCCGTGATACCGGTAGCGGTACATCTGCCCCTCCTCATGCGGCTCGAGCTCCTGGAAGAGGATCGCGTCGTTCCCCGGGAACATCCGCTCCTGCGTGTCGAGCACGACGGCCGGCAGCGACGCGAGGTCGGCGGCGAGCGCCCGCGCCTGCCCACGCCCCCACCACTCCGCGAGGGTCGCCGTCGCCCAGAATGCGCCCGCGACCATCGCCACGACGAGCAGCACGACGACGCTCCGCCCCTCCGATCCACCGCGCAGTGCGCGCGCGGTCGACGCGGCATAGGCGGCGAGGCCCGCACCGACGGCGAGCAGGAGGGGCGTGACGAGCGGCGCGAGTTCCCACCCCCCGAACACCCCCCACAGCAACGCGAGCACCAGGCCGGCGAGGATCAGGCCGATGCCCGTCCAGGCGATCACCGCCACGACGCGCGTGCGGACCGTGGCATCCGCATTCTTCAGCCGTTTGCGCAGCAGGCGGTGCCCCACCACCAGACCCGCCGCGAGGATCAGCGCGATCACGAGCGGCACGAAGAGTGCACCGGGGCTCCGCATGACGAACGCCTGGTTGCTCAACCCGAGCACGTCGACGTCGACCCCGAAGTATGCGAAGAACGTGCGCGACGACACGTACCCGAAGTAGAAGAGCAGGGCGGTGATGAGCGTCACCGGTGCGACGAACGAAGACAGGAAGCCCATCCACTTCTCGAACGCGAGGTTCGGCGGACCCGGGATCACATCGGCGGGTGCGGGTGCCGGGTCGGCCTCGGGCTGTGCCGCGTCGGGGGTCGCGGTCGTCGCGCGGACGGGTCCGTGACCGATCGGCTCCGCGGATGCCTCGGAGTCGCGCTCGGGTCGAGAGGTGGTCGTCACGGCGCCTCGCTCTCCGGTGACTCGGGCTCATCGGTCGGGGTCTGCGGATCTTCGGTCGGCGGATCATCGGGGTCCTCCGGAGGATCCGGATCCCGCACGAAGATCTCTGGACCCGCCTCGGCGGGACGTGCGATCGCGGCCTCGCAGAATCGCGGCTCGGTGCAGACGAGGGTGCCCCTGAAGGTGACTCCCGCCTCGATCGAGAACGACGGGGTCGCGAGCACGAGCAGGTCGCACACCGTGAACGGCGTCTCGGGCGTCATCGTGAAGCCGATGCAGGACCCGACGATGTCAGGCGAATCGCTGCAGCGCTCGGTCGAGGCCGTGACGGCGCCGGCGGGGTGCGAGTCGATCCCGTCGATCGTGAACGTGACGTTCTCGGGCGGCGCGTCTCCGCCCCAGAAGAACCCGACCTTCGCGCACCACCGGCCGTCGCCGATGGACTCTACGCCCTGATCGCCGTACGGTGGACCGCCGTACTCCGCGGCCGGGCCGCTGCGTCGGGTCTGCTGCGAGGGGTCCACCGGACCGTCGCCGCCATTGTCGGGTGTCGGAGTCGGCGACGGCTCCTGCGTGGCGGTCGGCGTGGGCGTCGGTGTGTCGTCGGCCTCGTTCGCGACGGGCGCGCACGAGGCGAGAGCCAGCACACCACCCAGGACGAGAGCGGCCACCATCCCGGCGCGCCGCGCGGAGTGTCGCGCACCGTCCATGAGACACCTCCTGACCACGGCTTCTCCGCCGTGCCCCACAGGAGAGGAGCATCCACCCGCCCGCAGGATACGCCCGCAGAGGGCGCGGCATAAGTAGCGTCAGAGCGCGGGCGGCGCGGGCTGGTCCACGGCCCCGCCGAAACGGCGATCGCGGTCGAGGTAGATCTGGATCGCGTGCCACAGATCCGTGCGGCTGAAGTCGGGCCAGAGCGTGTCGAGGAACACGAACTCGGCGTACGCGGACTGCCACAACAGGAAGTTCGACGTGCGCTGCTCGCCCGACGAGCGGATGAAAAGGTCGACGTCGGGCATGTCGGACTGGTACAGGTGGCGGCGCACCGTCTTCTCGGTGATCGCGGATGCCTTGAGCCGACCCGCCGCGACGTCGGCGGCGATCTCGCGCATCGCGTCGACGAGCTCGACGCGCCCGCCGTAGTTGATGCACATCGTCAGCGTGAGCACGTCGTTGTCCGCTGTGAGTCTCTCGGCGGACTGGAGCTCCTTGATGACCGACCCCCACAGCCGGGGCCTGCGCCCCGACCACCGCACACGCACGCCCCACTCGTTGAGCTGGTCGCGTCGGCGGTGCAGCACATCTCGGTTGTAGCCCATGAGGAACCGCACCTCGTCGGGCGAGCGCGCCCAGTTCTCGGTCGAGAACGCGTACACGGACAGGTGCTTCACGCCCGCCTGGATGGCGCCCGCGACGACGTCGAGCAGCACCTCCTCGCCGGCTTTGTGCCCCTCGATGCGCGGCAGCCCGCGGCGGTTCGCCCAGCGCCCGTTGCCGTCCATGACGATCGCGACGTGGTTCGGCACGCTCCCCGAAGGGAAGGCAGGGGGGTTGACGCCCGTCCAGTCGAGCGGGCGATACGGAACGGCGTCGCGATGGGTGTAGGGCTTGGGCGTCACCGAGGCGCCTCCACATGCGACAGAGAACGGATGCCGCGCTCCAGGTGCCACTGGGCGTAGGCGGCGATGAGGCCGGATGCCGCGGCCGCCGCCGCGGGAGGGGCGGCGTCGACCTCGTCCCACTCCCCCGCCATGAGCGAGCGGAGCAGGCGCGCCGAGTCGCCGTCGAGCCGTGCCGCGCCCGTCGGAGCGCAGTCTCGGCAGACCATCCCGCCGAGCTGGGCGACGAACGCGTCGTGCGGTCCGCTCGCGCCGCATCGGGCGCATTCGGCGAGCGACGGAGCCCACCCCGACAGCGCCATCGCGCGCAGCAGGTAGGAGTCGAGGATGCTGCGCGAGGCGTGCTCCCCGCGCGCGAGCGCGCGCAGCCCGCCCACGAGCAGCAGGTATTGGTTCGGAGTGGCCTCGGCCTCGTTGAGGCGGTCGGCCGCCTCGACCATCGCGTTCGCGGCGGTGTAGCGGTCGTAGTGGACCGCGATGTCGGCGCCGTACGCGCCGAGGGATTCCGCCTGCTGCACGATGTCGAGCGAGCGACCCTGGTAGAGCTGGACGTCGGCGACCATGAACGGCTCGAGCCGGGCGCCGAAGCGCGACGACGTGCGCCGCACGCCTTTCGCGACGGCGCGCAGCTTGCCGTGGCGACGGCTGAGCAGCGTCACGATGCGGTCGGCTTCACCCAGCTTGTGGGTGCGCAGGACCACGACCTCGTCGCGGTAGGTGGGCACCCGTCCATTATCCGTCCGGGCACCGACGATCCGGCGCAGGCGGGCGGGCATTCGCACATGCCCTGACCTCCCCCCACAATGGGTTCGTGGACGAACCCGTCTTGGTGATCCCGCTGTGGGCGGACCTGGTCGCCGTCGGCCTCGGCGGCATCCAGGGCGCGCTCTTCGCATCGGGTTTCCGTGGTCAGCGACGGCTCGATCTGCTCGGCGTCGCGATCATCGGGATCGTGATGGGCATGGGCGGCGGGCTCATCCGCGACCTGCTGCTCAACGTCACACCGGTGACGCTGCAGAGCAACTGGTACCTCCTCACCGCCGTGTGCGCCTCGCTCGTGGGGATGCTGCTCGCGGGGCTCTTCCAGCGCCTCAACGCCGTCATCGTCGGCCTCGACGCGATCGTCATCGGACTGTTCGGCGCCTTCGGCACGAGCAAGGCGCTCGCGCTCGGGCTGCCGCCCGTGCCCGCGGTGTTCGTCGGCGTGTGCTCCGCGGTCGGAGGCGGCATCCTGCGCGACATGATCATGGGACTGCCCGTCGCGATCATGCACGTCGGCTCGCTCTACGCCGTGGCCGCAGGGGCCGGATGCGCCGTGCTCGCGATCTCCCATTCGGCCGGCGTCGCACTCTTGCCGGCGTCGATCGCCTGCATCATCGTCACGGCCGTGATCCGCGTGCTCGCGGTCATCTTCGACATCTCGCTGCCTGAACAGCGCGCGCTGCACCGGCGTCGCGTCGCCGTCGAGACGAGCGCGATCCCGATCGTCAAGCCCGGGCCCGACGCCGACTGACGACGGGCCCGACGCCGACGAACCGGGTCAGACGGCCGCGAGCTCGCCCGCGCGTTCCCGCTCGCGTGTGCGGATCGCGCGGTTGACGCCCGACACGATGGCCTTGAGCGACGCAGTCGAGATGTCGCTGTCGATGCCGACGCCCCACAGACGCTCGCCGTCCACCTGGAGCTCGACGTAGGCCGCCGCCTGCGCGTCGCCGCCCGAGCTGAGCGCGTGCTCGACGTAGTCGTAGAGCGTCACGTCGAACCCGTGCGCGCGCACGATCTCGAGGAATGCCGCCACCGGACCGTTGCCGTGGCCGGTTGCCTCGACGCGATCGTCGCCGTCGCGCAGCGTGACCTCGAGCACGACGTCGCCCGACAGGTCGCTCTGCGTGCGCGTCGCGAGCAGCTCGAACCGGCCCCAGCGCTCTTCGGCGTCGGCGGCGGGCAGGTACTCGTCGGTGAAGATGCGCCAGATCTCGTCGCTCGTGACCTCGCCGCCCTCGGCATCCGTCTTCGCCTGCACGACGCCCGAGAACTCGATCTGCAGCCTGCGCGGCAGGTCGAGCGCGTGGTCGCTCTTCAGCAGATAGGCGACGCCGCCCTTGCCGGACTGCGAGTTGACGCGGATGACGGCCTCGTACGAGCGGCCCAGGTCTTTCGGGTCGATCGGCAGGTACGGGACGGCCCACTCCAGCTCGTCGACCGAGACGCCCTCGGCGGCCGCGCGGGCCTCCATCGCCTCGAAGCCCTTCTTGATGGCGTCCTGGTGCGAGCCGCTGAAGGCCGTGAAGACGAGGTCGCCGGCCCACGGGCTGCGCTCGTGCACGGGCAGCTGGTTGCAGTACTCGACCGTGCGCTTGATCTGGTCGATGTCGCTGAAGTCGATCTGCGGGTCGATGCCCTGCGTCAGCATGTTGATGCCCAGCGCCACCAGGTCGACGTTGCCCGTGCGCTCGCCGTTGCCGAAGAGGCATCCCTCGATGCGGTCGGCACCGGCCATGTAGCCCAGCTCAGCCGCAGCCACGGCGGTGCCGCGGTCATTGTGCGGATGCAGCGACAGGATGACGTTCTCGCGGTGGTTCAGGTGACGCGACATCCACTCGATCGAGTCGGCGTACACGTTCGGGGTCGCCATCTCGACGGTCGCCGGCAAGTTGATGATGACCTTGCGCTCCGGCGTCGGAACGAAGACCTCCATCACCTTGTTGCACACCTCGACGGCGAACTCGAGCTCGGTGCCGGTGTAGCTCTCGGGCGAGTACTCGTAGTAGACGGTCGTCTCGGGGACGGTGGCCTCGTACTGCTTGCACCAGCGGGCGCCGTTCATCGCGATGTCGATGATGCCCTGCTTGTCGGTGCGGAACACGACCTCGCGCTGCAGGATGCTCGTCGAGTTGTAAAGGTGGACGATCGCCTGCTTGGCGCCGCGGATCGCCTCGTACGTGCGGGCGATGAGCTCTTCGCGGGCCTGCGTCAGCACCTGGATCGTGACGTCGTCGGGGATCAGGTCCTCTTCGATCAGCTGGCGCACGAAGTCGAAGTCGGTCTGGCTCGCACTCGGGAAGCCGACCTCGATCTCCTTGTAGCCCATGCGGACGAGCAGGTCGAACATGATGCGCTTGCGCTCGGGGCTCATCGGATCGATGAGCGCCTGGTTGCCGTCTCGCAGGTCGACGGCGCACCAACGCGGCGCCTTCGCGATGCGCTTGTCGGGCCACGTGCGGTCGGGCAGGTCGACCCGGATCTGCTCGTGGAACGGCCGGTACTTGTGGACCGGCATGGACGACGGCTTCTGGTGGTTCTCCATGATGGGGGCTGCTTCCTCGTCAGATGTTGCGGGCCAACACCAAGCTCCGCGACGAGAAAGGCCCTAGAACGAAGCCTCGCCGCGGCGGCTAAGAAGAAGGAGCGAGCCTGCGCGCATGGATCGAGGGTACACCCGCCCGCGGGGGCGATGCCAAATGCGGATGCCGCTGGGCGAGGCATCCGTGTCGATTCGTGACTGAGACGATCGCCTCGCTCGCGACACGTTACGGGTATGAGTCCTCACCGACGAGTCTCCGTCCTGCGCGCCGCCGCCCTCTCGATCATCGCGGCCGGCGCCTTCACGCTCTCCGCATGCGCGACGCCCTCCGCCGACGCTCCGCCGCCCGGAGCGAGCCTCGACAACGCCTGGCCCGACCCTCCGACCGGCGAGGTCGTCGCGACGGGAACCGTGCTCGACAAGGGCGGCGACGCCGAGCTGTGCCTGGGCCCCGTCGCGGAGTCGTGGCCGCCCCAGTGCGCGGGTCTGCCGCTCGAAGGCTGGTCGTGGGGCGACGTCGAAGGCAGCGAGACGTCGGGTGACGTGACGTGGGGCGCGTACGCCGTCACCGGCACGTTCGACGGCGAGACCTTCACCGTGACGCAGCCGCCGATCATGCTCGCGCTCTACGACCCGATGCGCCCCGACGACCCGGCCGGCGGCGTCGAGGGTTCGACGGATGAGGGCCGATTGCTCGAGATCCAGGAGGAGCTGCCGGCGAAGATGGGCGACGCGTACCTCGGGTCGTACCCCGATCGCGGCTACCTGTGGGTCGACGTGCCGTGGGACGACGGCACGTGGCAGGAGGCGGTAGACGCCGAGTACGGCGAGAAGGTCGTGTTCATCCAGTCGATGATGCGCGAGGTGTCGGGCTGACGGATGCCGCCGCCGCGGGCGGCTCGCTACGAGTCGCACTCGCAGATGAGGTTGTACTCGACGACGCGATCGCCCTCTTCGGGGCGCGCCCACGCCTCGGCCTCCGCGCGGTTCGCGAACCGGCGCGGAGCCAGCCGCCCGTTCGCCATGAGGACGCCGACCTCGATCTCTTCGCGCGGGTCGGTCCACGGCAGCGGAGTCGTGACCGTCTCCATGTTCGCGAGTCTACGCCGCGCGGAGTGAGCGGGGCTCAGAACCCGAGCCGCCCGAGCTGCTTCGGGTCCCGCTGCCACTCCTTCGCGACGCGCACGTGCAGCTTGAGGAACACCTTCGTGCCGATGAGCGGCTCGATCTGCGCGCGCGCCTTCGCGCCGACGTCCCGCAAGCGACTGCCCTTGCGGCCGATGATGATCGCCTTCTGACTGTCGCGCTCGACGATGATGTTCGCGTAGATGTCGGTCATCGAGCCGGTGTCGCGTTCCTCGATGTCGTCGATCGTGACGGCGATCGAGTGCGGCAGCTCGTCTCGCACGCCCTCGAGCGCAGCTTCGCGGATGATCTCGGCGACGCGGTCCTCGAGCGACTCGTCCGTGACGACGTCCTCGGGATACAGCGCCGGCCCCTCGGGCATGAGCGTGAGGAGCTCGTCGGTGAGCACGTCGAGCTGGTCGCGGGTGAGCGCCGACAGCGGGATCACGGCGGCCCAGTCCTCGCGGAGGCTGTCGACCTCGATGAGCCTCTCCGTGATCTGCTCGCGGGTCGCGGCATCCGTCTTCGTCACGATCGCGACCTTCTTGGCCCGCGGATAGCCGGTCAGCGACTCGGCGATCCGCCGGTCTCCCGGTCCGACCTTCTCGGTAGCCGGCACGCAGAAGCCGATGACGTCGACGTCGCCGAGCACCTGCTCGACGAGGTCGTTGAGGCGCTGGCCAAGGAGCGTGCGAGGCTTGTGCAGACCTGGGGTGTCGACGACGACGAGCTGGCCGCTCGGGCGGTTGAGGATGCCGCGGATCGCGCGGCGCGTCGTCTGCGGCTTGTCGCTCGTGATCGCGACCTTCTCGCCGACGAGTGCGTTCATGAGCGTCGACTTGCCCACGTTGGGGCGTCCGACGAATGTGACGAAGCCCGACCGCGTGTGTGGCGACGACCCTTCCACCACCTCAGACCCTTCGACGAGCTCAGACCCTTCGACGAGCTCAGGGACCGCTGAGGGCTCACGCGCCTCGGGGATCCGCGCGGACTCGGGGTTCTCAGACATCCCGTTCCCCTCTCCTCACGATGCGCACCTCGCCGGTACGCGGGCGCACGGTGCGGATCTCGCCCGTGCGCGGCGATCGTCCGTTGAGCGGGTCATCGGCCGCCTCGAGGGCGGCCCCCCGCTCGACGAAGACAGTGCTGATGCCGCGGCCGCGTCCTCGTGAGGCGCCGCCGGTCATGATGAGCCCCGCGTACTCGGCGGTCGCGCCGGGCTGCGGAATGCGGCCGAGCGCTTTGCCGAGAAGACCGCCGATCGAGTCGACGTCCTCGTCCTCCAGCTCGATGCCGAACAGGTCGCCGACCTCGTCGAGCCCGAGGCGCGCGCTCACGCGGTAGCGGCCGGGCTCTACCTCGGTCACCTCGTCGGCGCGCGGGTCGTACTCGTCGGCGATCTCGCCCACGAGCTCCTCGATGAGGTCCTCGAGCGTCACGAGGCCCGATACGCCCCCGTACTCGTCCACCACGAGGCACACGTGCACGGCGTCGCGCTTCATCTGCTGCAGCAGCGTCTCGGCGCGCATCGACTCGGGCACGAACACCGCCGGACGGCTGATGGGGGTGATCGGCGCGTCGCGCCAGCCGTTCTCGTCACGGAAGCCGAACTGCACGAGGTCCTTGAGGTACAGCACCCCGACGACGTCGTCCGCCTCGTCGTCGACGATGGGGACGCGCGAGACCCCCTTGTCGAGGAAGATCCGCATCGCCTCCCGCGTCGACGCGTGCGCGTCGACCGTGACCATGTCGGTGCGCGGCACCATGACGGCGCGCACGTACGTGTCGGTGAAGTCGAACACGGAGTGGATGAGCTCGCGGTCGTCCTGCTCGATGAGCTCGTTCTCGGCGGCCTCGTCGATGATCGAGAGCAACTGCTCCTCCGACGCGAACGACGAACCGCGCGACCCGCCCGGCGTGATGCGCGTGCTCAGCGCGACGAGGCCGTGCGCGAGCGGCCCGAGGATGATGCGCACACCCCGCACGACCGGCGCCGCGCTGAGCAGCAGGCGGCGCGCATGCTGGCGCCCGAGATTTCGAGGACCCGTGCCGACGACCACGTACGACAGGCCGGTCATGAGCAGCGCCGCCGCGAGCATCGCCCACCAGATGTTCTCGAACAGCAGCGTGAACGCGACGGTGATGAGCACCGCCGCCGTCGTCTCTGCGAAGACGCGGATGAACACGACCGCGTTCTCGTGCGCTTCGGGATCGTCGGCGATGCGACGCAGCGAGGTCGCGTTGTGTCCGTTCGCCGCCAGCTCCGCGAGGTCGGCCCTCGACGTGACGCTGAGCGCCGCGTCGATCGCCACCATGAACGCGCCGAAGGCGATGAGCAGCAGTGCCGCGACGAGCAGGAGGGCTTCGGTCATGCGCGGCCGCGCCGACGTTCCGAGCTCTGGAACGCGGTGATGAGGCTCTTCTGCAGCCCGAACATCTCGCGCTCCTCCTCGGGCTCGGCGTGATCGAATCCGAGCAGGTGCAGCAGCCCGTGCGTCGTGAGCAGCACGAGCTCGTCCATCGTGGAGTGCTTCGCGGCGACCGCCTGCGTCTCGGCGACCTGCGGGCACAGCACGATGTCGCCGAGCAGCCCCGGGGGCGTCGGCATATCCTCCGTACCCGGCCGCAGCTCGTCCATCGGGAAGCTCAGCACGTCGGTCGGGCCGGGCTCGTCCATCCACTGCACGTGCAGCGCCTCCATCGCACCCTCGTCGACGAGAAGGATCGCGACGTCGGCATCCGGGCTCACATGAAGCTCTGCGAGGTTGTGCTCCATGAGCCGCAGCAGGACCGTCTCATCGACCTCGACGCCCGACTCGTTCGTGATCTCGATCGTCATGAGCGGCCTCGCTTCGGAAGGTGGTCACGCGGTCCGCCGGGGCGGGCGGAAGCGCGTCGCTCGGCCCGATTGGCGAACTCGGATGCCTCGTCCCGCTCGCGCCTCGCCGCGAGACGTCGCTCGTCGTACTCGCTGTACGCGTCGACGATGCGGCCGACGAGCGTGTGACGCACGACGTCGTCGCTCGTGAGGAACGCGAAGTGGATGTCGTCGATCTCCTTCAGCACGCGCGTGACGAGCCGCAGGCCGGATGCCCCCTGCGGGAGGTCGATCTGCGTGATGTCGCCCGTGACGACCATCTTCGTGCCGAAGCCGAGGCGCGTGAGGAACATCTTCATCTGCTCGGGCGTCGTGTTCTGCGCCTCGTCGAGCACGACGAACGAGTCGTTGAGCGTGCGCCCGCGCATGTACGCGAGGGGCGCGACCTCGATCGTGCCGGTCGCCATGAGCTTCGGCACGAGCTCGGGGTCCATCATCTCGTTGAGCGCGTCGTAGAGCGGCCGGAGGTAGGGGTCGATCTTGTCGGTGAGCGTGCCCGGGAGGAATCCGAGCCGCTCCCCCGCCTCGACGGCCGGACGGGTCAGGATGATGCGGTTGACCTCTTTGCGCTGCAGCGCCTGCACGGCCTTCGCCATCGCCAGGTAGGTCTTGCCCGTGCCGGCGGGGCCGATGCCGAACACGATCGTGTTCTCCTCGATCGCGTCGACGTACGCCTTCTGCCCGAGCGTCTTGGGCCGGATGACCTTGCCGCGCGTCGACAGGATCGCCTCGCCGAGCACTTCGGACGGGCGCGGGCCGCCCTCGGACTGGAGAATCCGGTTCGACGACGTGACGTCGGCAGGGTCGAGCCCCTGCCCCGCCTTCGTCATCGCGAGCAGCTCATCGACGAGGGCGCGGGCCGCGGCGACCGCCGACGCGTCGCCCGTGAGAGTGATCTCGTTGCCGCGGACGTGGACGTCGACGTCGGGGTGCTCGCGCTCGACGACGCGCAACAGGCGATCCTGAGGTCCGAGGAGCTGCACCATGGCGACTCCGTCGGCGTAGACCCGCTCGACGGCGGGTTCGTTGTCGGTCAAAGACTTCTCTCTTCCAGTCCTCCGGCGAGGACATGGGCGTGGACGTGGAACACGGTCTGGCCGGCGCCGGCACCGCGGTTGAAGACGAGCCGGAAGTCGCCGTCGGCGTGCTCGGCCGCGAGGGTGTTGGCGAGCCCGATCATCTCGGTGAGCAGGTCGGGATCACCCGCGGCGAGCTCGACGACGTCGCGATACTCCTGCGTCTTGGGGATCACGAGCAGGTGCACGGGCGCCTGCGGGTTGATGTCTCGGATCGCGAACACGTTCTCGGTCTGCGCGATGATCTCGGACGGGATCTCTCCGTTGTAGATGCGCGTGAAGATCGAGGGTTCGCTCATCCTTCAAGTCTAGCGAGGACCCTTCGACAGGCTCAGGGACCGATGCGGTCCCCTGCGGGTCGGTGAGCCCGTCGAACCGTCGCCCACCCCACCCGGTCGGTGAGCCCGTCGAACCGTCACCCACCCCCACCCGGCCGGTGAGCCCGTCGAACCGTCGCCCGCCCCACCCGGTCGGTGAGCCCGTCGAACCGTCGCCCACCCCTACCAGCGACCGAGCGCAGCGTTCACGATCGCGAGCGCCGCCGGCCCCGCCGTCGACGTGCGCAGCACGGTCTCGCCCAAGCGGACGAGGTGGGCCCCCGCATCCGCGAACGCCTGCAGCTCCTCCGGTGCGACGCCGCCCTCGGGGCCGACGACCAGCACGATGTCGCGCGGGTCGGTCGCATCGAGCGCGACGGCGGTGAGCCGCTCCTCCCCCGTCGGCTCGAGGACGAACACGGATGCCGCGCCCTGGCCGACCCGCTGCACGAGCTGCTTCGTGGTCGAGAGCTCGCCGACCTCGGGGACCCACGCGCGGTGCGCCTGTTTCGCCGCCTCACGCACGATCGCCGCCCAGCGCGCGCGACCCTTCGCGGCCTTGGCGGTGTCCCAGCGCGACACGCTGCGGGCCGCCTGCCACGGCACGATCTCGTCGACGCCGAGCTCCGTCGCCGCCTGAACGGCGAGCTCGTCGCGGTCGCCCTTGGCGAGGGCTTGCACGAGCACAAGGCGCGGCGCAGGCGGCGGAACATCCGTCCGCTCGTCGATCCGCACGACGACCTCGCGGGGCGCCACGGCCTCGCACGTACCGGTGAGCCACGCTCCGTGGCCGTCGCCGACGGTGACCTCCTCGCCGACCCGCACACGGCGCACGGCCGCTGCGTGGTGCGCCTCGGCTCCCGTGAGCACGACAGTCTCGCCCGGGCGGGCGAGCACGTGCTCGTCGAGGAGGAAGTGCAGCGGCATCCGGGTCAGCCGTTCCGGAAGCGGTCGCGCAGCTTCGCGAACAGGCCCTGCTGGAAGTGCGCGAGGCGCGGGGCCGGGGGCTTCGTCTTCTTCGCGAACTCCTCGATGAGGGCGCGCGACCGGCCGTCGACGCGCGTGGGCGTCACGACGTGCACGCCGATGCGGAGGTCGCCCCGCTGCGTGCCGCGCAGCGGCGTGATGCCGCGGCCGCGGACCGTGATGACGTCGCCGGACTGGACGCCCGGGCGCAGCTCGAGGTCGACCGGGCCGTCGAGCGACTCGATCGTCGTCGTCGTGCCGAGGATCGCGTCGGGCATCGACACCTCGAGGGTCGCGAGCAGGTCGTCGCCGTCGCGGCTGAACACCTCGTCGGGCGCGACCGTGACCTCGATGTACAGGTCGCCGTTGGGTCCGCCGCCGGGGCCGACCTCGCCCGAGCCGGGAAGCTGCAGACGCAGCCCCGTCTCGACGCCGGCCGGGATGTCGATCGACACCGTGCGGCGGGCGCGCACGCGGCCCTGGCCCTGGCACGTCACGCACGGGTACGGGATGGTCGTGCCGTAACCCTGGCACACGGTGCACGGCTGGCTCGTGACGACGTTGCCGAGCAGGCTCCGCACCTGACGCTGCACGTAGCCCGCGCCGTGGCAGATGTCGCACGTGACCGGACCCGTGCCCGGCTGGCAGCACGATCCCTGACACGTCTCGCACAGCACGGCCGTGTCGACCTCGATGTCGCGGTGCACGCCGGACACGACGTCCTTGAGCTCGAGCGTGATGCGCACGAGGGCGTCCTGACCGCGCTCGCGCCGCGACCGCGGCCGCGCCGCGCGCGTGCCGCCCGCCGCCCCGAAGAAGGTCTCGAAGATGTCGCTGAATCCGCCGAACCCGTTCGCGCCGCCGAACGGCGAGTCGTCGCCGCCCATGTCGTAGCGGCGCCGCTGCTCGGGGTCGCTCAGCACGTCGTACGCGTGCGTGACGAGCTTGAACCGCTCGGCCGCGTCATCGCCCGGGTTCACATCGGGGTGCAGCTCGCGCGCGAGCCTGCGGTACGCCTTCTTGATCTCTTCCTGGCTGGCGTCGCGTGAGACGCCGAGGACCTCGTAGTGGTCAGCCAACATTCGCCTTCCCGCCCGCGTTCCGCGGGATCGATCGTCACGGATGCCTCGTCAGCGGGAGTTCTCTTCGTGGAGCATCCGGGTGAGGTAGCGCGCGACGGCTCGCACCGCCGCGAGGTTCGTGGGGTAGTCCATGCGCGTGGGACCCATGACGCCGACGCGCGCGAGCGAGCCCGTCGCATCGTAATCGCTGGCCACGACAGACGCCTCGGCCAGCCCGAAGGGCTCGTTCTCGCGACCGATGCTGGCGGAGAGTCCCTGGTCGTCGGCGTGCATCTCGCTCACGAGGCGCAAGAGCGTCACCTGCTCCTCGATCGCCTCGAGCAGCGGATAGATGCTGCCGCGGAAGTCTGCCTCGCGCCGCGCGAGGTTCGCCGCACCCGCGAGCACGAGGCGGTCCTGGCGGAACTCCTCGAGCTCTTCGGCCACGGCCCGCAGAAGGTCGAGCGCGGCCTCGTCGAGCGGGGTCGTCTGCGCCGATGCCGGCGCGGCGGATGCTTCGGCCAGCCGCTCCTCGACGAGCTGCGCGCCGTCGCGGACCGCCCGGCCGACGATGACGGCCGACACGGCCGTGCGGAGGCGCTGCACCTCTTCTTCGCCGAACTCGCCGCGCACGGTCGCGAGGCGCTGCGAGACGCGACCGGTGTCGGTCACGATGATCACGAGCATGCGCCCGCCGCCGAGCTGCACGAGCTCGACGTGCGACACGCTCGCACGCGCGAAGGACGGGTACTGCACGATCGCGACCTGGCCGGTGAGTCGGGTGAGGGCGCGCACGGTGCGCACGAGCAGGTCGTCGAGGTCGCCGGCGCCGTCGAGGAACGAGGTGATCGCCGCGCGCTGCGCGGACGTCAGCGGGCGAAGCTCGGCGAGGTGGTCGACGAACACGCGGTAGCCCTTGTCTGTGGGCACGCGACCCGAGGAGGTGTGCGGGGCGACGATCAGCTCTTCGTCTTCGAGCTGCGCCATGTCGTTGCGGATGGTCGCCGCGGATACGCCGAAGGCGTGCCGCTCGACGATGGACTTGCTGCCGACCGGCTCGTTCGTGTCGACGTAGTCCTGCACGATCGCCCGCAGGACCTCGAGGCCGCGTTCGCTGACCATTCACCCTCCCGCCTGGCACTCTACTGTCGTGAGTGCCAATTCTAGCGGACGACCTGGGGCGATGACCGAGAAACGCGGCCTCACAGACCCGGCGTCAGCGCCCGCACGACGGCGTCCGCGAGCAGGCGCCCACGCAGCGTCAGCACGATCCGCCCGTGGAGGGCCTCGGCCCCGTCGACGAGCCCGTCCGCGATGAGGCGGGCCACCGCGTGACGGCCCTCTCCCAACAGCTCCGACACGGGGTACCCCTCGCGGATCCGCGTGCCCAGCAGCACTCCCTCGAGGGCGCGGGCCGCGGCATCCGTCCTCTCCCTACCCGCCGCCGGCGTCTGCCCAGACGCGAGTCGCTGCGCGTAGGCGGCGGGGTGCTTCACGTTCCAGAACCGCACGCCCGCGATGTGGCTGTGCGCGCCCGGGCCGAAGCCCCACCAGTCGTGGCCGCGCCAGTACGCGAGGTTGTGCCGCGAGCGGTGCTCGGGGCCCCGCGCCCAGTTCGACACCTCGTACCACTCGAACCCGGCCGCGCCGAGCAGCTCGTCAGCGAGCTCGTACATGTCGGCCTGCAGGTCGTCGTCGGGTGCCGGCACCTCGCCGCGACGGATCCGGCGTTCGAGCTTCGTGCCCTCCTCGATGATGAGCGCGTACGCAGAGATGTGGTCGGGCTCGAGCGACAGCGCCGTCTCGAGCGAGAGGCGCCAGTCGGAGAGCGACTCCCCCGGTGCGCCGTAGATGAGGTCGACGCTCACGTCGAGGCCCGCGCGGCGCGCGGCTTCGACGGCCGTGCGCACGTTCGCCGGCTCGTGCGTGCGGTCGAGCGCAGCCAGCACATGCGGGACGGCCGACTGCATGCCGATCGACAGCCGGGTGACGCCGGATGCCGCGAGCTCGGCGGCTGCGGCATCCGTCACGGTGTCGGGGTTGGCCTCGACGGTGACCTCGGCACCCCCCTCGATCCCGAAGGCGTCTCGCACGCCGGCGAGCATGCGCGCTAGGTCGCCCGGCGGGAGGAGCGTCGGCGTGCCGCCGCCGAAGAACACCGTGGACGCGGACCGCAGCGGACCCTTCGCCTCGAGCACACGGCGAGCGAGCGCGACCTCACCCAGCAGCGTGTCGGCGTACTCGTCCTGCCGTGCGCCGCGCAGCTCGCTCGAGGTGTACGTGTTGAAGTCGCAGTAACCGCATCGCACGCGGCAGAACGGCACGTGCAGGTACACGCTGAACGGCGTGGCGGGATCGGTCGATGTCTCGTCGGGGAGCGCTCCGTCTGCGGGGACCGGCTCGCCGAGCGGCAGCGCAGCGCCCATCAGGCCGACGTCGCGTACAGCGGCGAGATCGCGCGAAGGTACCGCGTGAACAGCTCGCGCCGCCGACGACGCACGAGCCGCGGGAACATGCGGTAGAACAGGCCGACCGGGCGGTCGAACGCCCGCACCGTGAACCACACCTCGTCGTTGTCGTGCCAGTCGAGCATGAACGACTCCTCGCCGCTGACGACCGAGTCGCCGACCGTGCCCAGTGCGAACCCGACGCGACGCGGCTCTTCGACGGCGAAGATCACGCGCAGCTCACCGCCCGCGCGCATGCCGCGCACGCGCCCCTCGAGCTGGATCGTCATGCCGCCGCTCACGAACGGCGTGCCGTCGGAGTCGAAGCGCTGCTCGACCTCCATGCGGCTCGGCGCGATCGGATTGCCCTCGCTGTCGAAGCTGACGCCCGAGTACATGGGGCTGGATGCCGGACGGACGTCTGCGAGCGTCAGACCCGCTCCGCGCTGTGCCGTCCACGACATGAGCGCCTCGCTCGCGGTGTGGAAGCGGGACTCGCCGCTGCCGATGCGCCACGAGGACTCCGCCGGGATGCTGCGCTCCGGCGGGTACTGCATCAGATCCGGCGCCTGCGTCGCCCCGACGGCGGCGTAGTCGACGGTCTCGTCTTTGAACGTGCCCCGGCGCATGGATTCCAGCCTACTTCGCCTACTTCGGGCCCTTGCCCTCGACGTCGCCGGAGAGGGCGGCGATGAACGCCTCCTGCGGCACCTCGACGCGGCCGACCATCTTCATGCGCTTCTTGCCTTCCTTCTGCTTCTCGAGCAGCTTGCGCTTGCGGGTGATGTCGCCGCCGTAGCACTTGGCGAGAACGTCCTTGCGCATCGCGCGGATGTTCTCGCGGGCGATGATGCGCGCCCCGATCGCAGCCTGGATGGGCACCTCGAATTGCTGGCGCGGGATGAGCTTGCGCAGGCGCTCGGTCATCATCGTGCCGTAGGCGTACGCCTTGTCGCGGTGCACGATCGAGCTGAACGCGTCGACCTTGTCGCCCTGCAGGAGGATGTCGACCTTCACGAGGTCGGCCTCCTGCGAGCCGTTGGGCTCGTAGTCGAGGCTCGCGTAGCCCTGGGTGCGGCTCTTGAGCTGGTCGAAGAAGTCGAACACGATCTCGCCGAGGGGCATGTTGTAGCGAAGCTCGACGCGGTCCTCGCTCAGGTAGTCCATGCCGAGGAGGGAGCCACGGCGTGACTGGCACAGCTCCATGACCGTGCCGACGTAGTCCTTCGGGGTGAGGATCGCCGCCTTGACCATGGGCTCCGACACCGACGCCACCTTGCCGTCGGGGTACTCGCTCGGGTTCGTGACCGTGACGTGCTCGCCCGTGTCGGTCGTGACCTCGTACACGACGCTGGGCGCGGTCGTGATGAGGTCGAGGTCGAACTCGCGTGCGAGGCGCTCGGTGACGATCTCGAGGTGCAGCAGCCCGAGGAAGCCGCAGCGGAAGCCGAAGCCGAGCGCGACCGACGTCTCGGGCTCGTACTGGAGTGCGGCATCCGACAGCTTGAGCTTGTCGAGCGCTTCGCGGAGCTCCGCGTAGTCGCTGCCGTCGATCGGGTAGATGCCCGAGAACACCATGGGCTTCGGATCGGTGTAGCCCGGGAGCGGCTCGGCGGCGGGCTTGCGCTGGTTGGTGATCGTGTCGCCGACCTTCGACTGGCGCACGTCCTTCACGCCCGTGATGAGGTAGCCGACCTCGCCGACGCCGAGGCCCTTCGTGGGCATCGGCTCGGGGCTCGAGACGCCGATCTCGAGCAGTTCGTGCGTCGCCTTCGTCGACATCATCTGGATGCGCTCGCGCGGCTCGAGCTTGCCGTCGACCATGCGGACGTAGGTGACGACGCCGCGGTACGCGTCGTAGACGCTGTCGAAGATCATGGCGCGGGCCGGGGCATCCGCCTCGCCCTTCGGCGCCGGGATGTCGCGCACGATGCGGTCGAGCAGCTCCTCGACCCCCTGCCCGGTCTTGCCCGACACCCGCAGCACGTCGTCGGGGTCGCCGCCGATGAGGTTGGCGAGCTCGAGGGCGAACTTCTCCGGGTCGGCAGCCGGGAGGTCGATCTTGTTGAGCACCGGGATGATGTGCAGGTCGTTCTCGAGCGCGAGATACAGGTTCGCGAGCGTCTGCGCCTCGATGCCCTGCGCCGCGTCGACGAGCAGGATCGCGCCCTCGCACGCCGCGAGCGAGCGGCTCACCTCGTACGTGAAGTCGACGTGCCCGGGGGTGTCGATCATGTTGAGGGCGTACACCTGGTCGGGCCCCTGTGCTTCGGCGGACTCAGCAACCGGGCGATGGGCCCACGGCATCCGCACCGCCTGCGACTTGATCGTGATGCCGCGCTCGCGCTCGATGTCCATGCGGTCGAGGTACTGCGCGCGCATGTCGCGCTCGGCGACGACTCCGGTGATCTGCAGCATCCGGTCGGCCAGCGTCGACTTGCCGTGGTCGATGTGGGCGATGATGCAGAAGTTGCGGATCAGCTCAGGAGGGGTCGCGGACGGCTCGAGAGGCTTCAGGGCGCGCGGTGACATGTCCCGTCGATTCTACGTGGGCAGGTCCTGACCGATGGCCGAGGGCCGTGACGGATGCCGCGGGCCGATGCGCAGGCGGGATTCTGGCACAGTCCCACGGATGCCGCGACCGCTGCCGCGCACCGCATAACCTGATTCGCATGGTCGTGCAGGTCGTGCTGGTGCACGGCATCCGCACGTCCGCGACCATGTGGCGCGCGCAGCTCGAGTACCTCACCGAGCGCGGCAATCCTGTGACCGCGGTGGACCTCCCCGGGCACGGCTCGCGCATGTCGGAGCTGTTCACGATCGATTCCGCCTTCGAGACGATCGACAAGGCGGTGCGCGACGCCGCCGAGCGCGGCCCCGTGCTGCTCGTCGGGCACTCGATGGGCGGGCTTCTCTCGATCGAATACGCCGGTGCGGAGGATCCGCCTCCGGTCGCGGGGTTCATCGCGGCGTCGTGCACGGCGATCCCCCGCGGTGTGGGCCTCACGACGTACCGCCTGCTCGCACGGGGGTTCGACCGGCTGCCCGGACGCGGTCAGCGCATCGCCGACCTCGTGCTCGATCGCACCCTGCCGCCCGAGACGCGGATGGACTTCGGCGCCGGCGGTTACGCGTACGACGCGCAGGACGTCGCTCTGCGCAGTCTGTCGGTGCTCGACCTGCTCGCAGCGCTGCACCGCATCGAGGTGCCGCTGTGGTTCGTCAACGGCCAGTACGACCAGCTGCGGGTGAACGAGCGACTCTTCACGCGCGTCGCGCAGCATGCCGAGCTGATCGTGATCCCCCGCACGAGCCACCTCGTGACGGCGATGAGACCCCGCGTGTTCAACGCGATCCTCAACCTGGCCCTCACCACGCTCGAGCACCGGCAGTCATAGGAGCGGCGCGAGACCTGGTAGACTCACTGTTTGGCTTGCGTGTGGGTTCATCCCTCACGACCGCCGTGCGGCATCCCTCTCCTGCCACCCGGCACTCCATCGAAATCCTCTGAACGAAAGAACGTCGACACGTGGCGAACATCAAGTCGCAGATCAAGCGCAACAAGACCAACGAGAAGGCGCGTGAGCGCAACAAGGCCGTGAAGAGCGAGCTGAAGACCCTCGTGCGTCACACCCGCGAGGCCGTCGCGGCGGGCGACAAGGCCGCCGCCGAGAAGTCGCTCAAGGTGGCGACCCGCAAGCTCGACAAGGCCGTCAGCAAGGGCGTCATCCACAAGAACCAGGCCGCCAACCGCAAGTCGGCGATCGCCAAGCAGGTTGCGTCGCTCTGATCTGAGCAGCTTCGAGAAGGCCCGTCCCCGAGGGGGCGGGCCTTTTCCGTGCGTGCGCTCGCGGGTGTTCGCGGGCCCACTCCGCGCGTGCGCGCTCAGGAGCCGTAGGGTGCTCGCGTCGCGATCACGGTCACGAGGCGTTCGAGCGCGAACACCGGATCGCGCGAAGCGCCCTTGGCATCGGCATCCGCCTGGGCCGCCGCCATGATCGCCATCCCGAGCGACGCCTCGTTCCAACCGGAGAGGTCACGCCGCGCCCGCTCGACCTGCCAGTCCTTGAGTCCGAGGCGGGCCGCGAGGGCCTGGGCCGGTTCTCGGCTGCCGGCGACGCGCGCCATCGTGCGCAGCTTGGACGCGATCGCTGCGACAAGAGGCACGGGATCGGCTCCTGACGCGAGCGCGTGCCGCAGAGCGATGAGCGCGTCGCCGTAGCGACCCGCGATCGCGGTGTCGGCGACGGTGAACGCGGACGTCTCGACGCGGCCGCCGTAGTACCGCTCGACGACCTGCTCGTTCACATCGCCCGGCACGTCGCTGATGAGCTGCTGGCACGCGGCCGCGAGCTCGGTGAGATCGTCGGCGAACGCCGACACGAGCGCCCGGAGAGCGGCAGGCGCGATGCGCTTGCGGGCGGCCGCGAACTCCTCGGCGGCGAAGTCGAAGCGGTCGGAGTCGCGCTTGATCGCGGGGCAGGCGACCTCGACACCCGCGCCCTCGCCCGCACGGATAGCGTCGAGGAGCTTCTTGCCGCGCACGGTCGCGCCCGTGTGGCGCAAGATGACCGTCGCTCCCTCTTGGGGCGCCGCGAGGTACGCGAGCGCCTCGGTGAGGAATGCGTCGGAGCACTTCTCGACCCCCGACACGCGCACGAGGCGCGGCTCGCCGAACAGGGAGGGCGACGTCACCGCGAGCAGCGTTCCCGGAGCGTAGTCGTCGGCTCGCAGGTCGGACACCTCGAGGCTCGGATCCTCGGCGCGAAGGTAGTCGCGCACGCCCGCGATCGCGCGCTCGGCGCACACCTCTTCGGGACCCGACACGAGCACGATCGGGGCAGGCTGAGGATCGCGCCACGAGAGCTGCGGGATCGCTGAGCGCGTCGCTCCTCCACGGCCGCCGCCACGCCCGCGCGACGACGAGGACCGGCCCGCCGGGGTGCTTCGAGCCGCTGCCATGCCGACCAGCCTACCGACCGGGTCGGACGCGTCCGGCGGCCCGCGCCGCCCGGCTCGGCGGACGCGGCGAGACTGATGACCGAATCAGCTTCGGCTGACGATCAGGTATCTCTCGTCGTTGATCGGGCCGCCCCAGTACGACGGGTGATCGAGCGCACGGAACTCCACGTCCTGCCGCTGGTCGCGGACGATTCGGAGGCACTCCTGGGCGGTCAGCCCGGCTCCGGTGTGCCAGCGTCCTTCGACGAGGATCAGCACTCCCGTCGGCGTGAGGAGCTCGATCCACTTCTCCAGGGCCACCGCAGGATCGGGCATCGCCCACAGCACATGGCGCGAGAGGACGACGTCGAACGTTCTCGGACGGAGCGGAGGGTCGGCCGCATCCGCCACGATGAAGTCGGGCTGTGGGTGCGCTCGCCCGACTTTCGCACGGGCGCGGCGAATCATCTCGGGCGAGAAGTCGACGCCCGTCACGAGGTGCCCGCCCTCCTCGGCGAGCAGAAGGGACAGCGTGCCGGTGCCACACCCGAGGTCCGCCACCCGGAGCCCTCGACGATCCAGGAGGGGAAGCAGCAAGTCCGCCCACGCGCGGCGGACCTCCGGGACGCGCAGTCCATGGTCAGCCGCGTCGTCGAAGGTCTCCGCTTCGGCGTCCCACAGCGATCTCGAGTCTTGAGGCATCCGCCCATACTCGCACCAACCGCGGACGCGCAGGCGGGCTGCGGGCACCGCCCACGCCGGCATCCTGCGCCGGCGCGCGTTCACGCCACAGCATGACGCGCCCGCCCTCCTCCCACACGGCGACGAGCCCGTCTCGATCCGTGCGCCCCACTTTCGTGCCCAGCCCCTCGAGCACGGCGAGCGTCTCGGCTCGTGGGTGTCCGAAGGGGTTGTCGGCGCCGACCATCACGACGCCCACCGCGGGCCTCGCCAGCTCGTAGATTCCGGGTTCCTGGTCGGCACTGCCATGGTGGGCGACCTTGACCAGCGCGTAGGGCGGGGCGAGTGACCCGCATGCAAGGAGCGCTCGCTGCGGCGACGCGGAGAGGTCTCCGAGCAGCAATGACGCCGGGATCCCTCCCCCGCGCACATCGAGCACGACGCTCGCGTCGTTGCCCGAGGGGAACGCCCGACTGTCGGCGCGCGGCCACAGCACGCGCCAGTGTGCTCCGCCGAGGGAGCCCGCCATTCCGGCCGTGGCTGCGACGATGCGGGATCCCGCCGCGTCGAGCCGGTCGAGAAGGTCTTCGTCGGACGCGGAAGACGGAGGCCCGTGGAGCGTCATGTCGACGCGGTCGATCACCGCATCCGCTCCCGCGGCGTGATCGAGGTCGAAGTGCGTGAGCACGAGAAGGTCGATGCGATCGACACCGGCCCTCGCCAGGCACGCGCTGAGCGCCGTGGGGTCCGGCCCCGCGTCGACGAGCGCAACGGCTCCCAACGAGCGCAACAGCAGCGCATCGCCTTGACCGACGTCGCACGCGATGACACTCCAGGTCGACGGGATCGTCCAGCGACCGGCGACACCGGCGAGGGCGGCTGCGCCCGCGGCGACTCCGACGGTCACCGCCACGAACGCGCCGGCGACCATGCGCGTGCGGCGTGCGCGACCCGACAGCCCGATGAGCAGTCCGACCGCGGCGCCCAGCGCGGCGAGCGTCGCGAACCCGGGCAGCCCCTCGAGCCACGGCAGTTGCCCGCCGGGCAGCGCTGCGAACGTCATCGCCGTGCCCGCTATCCACGCGCCCGGCAGCCACGCGATCGCCGCGAGCCCGTACGCGAGGAGCGGCACGGGCGCCGCGAGGCACGCGAGCAGCCCGACGATCGTCGCCGGGCCTGCGGCCGGCGCCGCGAGGAGATTGGCGATCACGCCGTACAGCGGCACGGACGGCGCGATGAGCGCGAGCAGCGGGCCGCACGCGAGCTGCGCTGCGAGCGGCACCGAGAGCGCGAGTGCCAGCGCGCGGGGCATCCACCGGCTGAGGCCTTTCGCGAGCGGACGCGCGAAGAGCAGCAGAGATCCCGTCGCCGCGGCCGAGAGGGCGAACCCGAGCGAAGTCGAAAGCCAGGGGTCGGCGACGACGAGCACCGCGACGGCGAGACACAGCAGCGAGAACCCGTGCCCGCTCCGACCGAGCGCGACCCCGAGCATCGCGAGGGCCGCCATCACTCCGGCGCGGACGACGCTGGGTTCGGGCGTGACCAGCACGACGAAGCCGCCGAGCGCTGCGAGGGCGACGGCGACACGGATGCCGCGCGACGCGCCGCACAGAGCGGCGATCCAGAACGCGATCCCGACCACGAGCGCGCAGTTTGCGCCCGACACCGCCGTCAGGTGCGAGAGCGACGAGGACTTCATCGCGGTGTCGAGCTCGGCAGAGACCAGCGACGTATCGCCTACGGCAAGCCCGGGGACGAGCTCGGACCCCGGCGCAGGAAGGTCCCGCGCCGCAGACACCAGCCCACGCCGCAGCGCTCCTCCGGCGCCTACGACCCCTGACGCGCCTTCGACGACCTCGACCTCGCGTGCCGTCAACACCAACACGGCACGGTCCCCCGGCGATCCGTCGCGGACGGTGCCGGGTGCGACGATGTGCGCCCCGACATCGAGCGGCGCGGCGCCCGAGACATCCGCGGGGTCGACGCGGATCGTCACGTCGGTCGACGCCTCCCGTGTCTCCGGCCCCGCCGACACGCGCGATGCCACCGCGTCGAACGTCACCCGCCCGTCGGCACGACGCTCGACCTTCCCCGTCACCACCGCCTCGGCCGACACCGCGCGGCCGCCGTCGAGACCGAGCGAGGCCGCGTCACTTCGCGCGGGCAGTGCGAACGCCACGTGCGACGCGGCCGCAGCAGCGGCCACGAGCGCGAGTACCGCGACGACGGCCCAGCGCGCGGCATCCGTGCTGCGTCGCCGTCGACGCGCCGTCCGCACCAACAAGACGAGCAGCGCGAACGCCGCGACCCACGATCCGAGCGCGACCCAGCCCGCCGTCACGGGCACCGTCGTGCTCAGACCGGCGACCGCCCACGCTCCCGCCGCCACCGGAGCGAGCCGCACGTTCCTCCAGCCGGTCGACACGATCACACCGCCACGAGGTCGCGAAGCGCCTCGAGCATCTTGTCGCCGATACCCGGTACCGCCAGCAGGTCTTCGACGCTCGTGAAGCGTCCGTTCGCGTCGCGCCAATCGAGGATGCGCTGCGCCATCGCCGGACCGATGCGCGGCAGCGATTCGAGCTCGGACGCCGACGCGGTGTTGAGGTTGATCCGCCCATCGCCCGATGCCCCGGTTCCCCCGGAGGGCACCTCCTCCCCCACACGCGGAACGACGAGTTGCTCGCCGTCGCTGAGCGGCCGCGCGAGATTCACCGCCTCCTCGTCCGCACCCTCGGCAAACCCGCCCGCCGCCGCGATGACGTCGACGACTCGCGCGCCGGCATCGAGTCGGTACAGTCCGGGCGCGACCACGGCTCCCGCGACGTGCACATAGACGGATGCGGCGGGCGCGGCATCCGTCGTCTCACCGTCCAACGGGTCGACGGTCACCGCCTCGACCGGCGAGGCCGCACCGCGCACGATGCCGATGCCCACCGTGATCGCGAGCGCTGCGATCACGAGCACGATCGCGGCACCGACGCCGAGCCGACGACGGTTCGGAAGCGTCGGTGGGTCGTGCTCTGGAACGGACACGCCATGAAGCTAGAAGCCGTCGCGCGCGCGAGGGAACGCCGTCGTGCGAACCGTGCACGACTTCGCCGCGGGAACGGCTTGGGGAGGACTCGCCGACTCACCAGAACTCGGGAAACGCGCACGAAACGGACAGGTCACCGCGACGACCCGCGGCTGTGTCATGGTGGTCTGCGACGAGAAGGAGCGTCGATGACAACGGGTCGGGATCTGCTGGTGCTGCATGTTCGGGATGAGCGTCCGCACGCGCCCGACTACCAGCGGCTGCTCGACGAGCTCAACATCGCCGCGATGCGTGCGCTCACCGACGCGGGGTGGGTGCCCACTCTCCTCGCGGTCGCCCGGCGGGACCCCCGCGAGGTGCTCGACCGCGCCCGTGACGCCGACGCCGTCGTGATCATGGGCGGCGAAGATGTCGACCCCCGTCTGTACGGCGGCGCGCTCACCTACCCCGACAGCGGGCAGCACGAGCCCGAAGCCGACCGCACGATGATCGCGGTCATCCGACAATCGCTCGACCGCCGCACACCGCTGCTCGGCATCTGCCGCGGGCATCAGCTCATCAACGTCGCCCTCGGCGGCACCCTCATCGAGCACATGACCGGCCACCGGGATACGGGGCCGAGTCACTTCGTGCGAACCCGCGTCGACGTCGCTGCCGACGAGCCCGACCCCGTGGCGTTCGCCGTCGGTGACGACGCACGGTGCTCGCACCACCAGGCTGTGCGGGCGCTCGGCGACGGCCTTCGTGTCGTCGCGCGCGCCGATGACGGCACGATCGAGGCGATCGCACACCGCGACGCGCCGATGTTCGGAGTGCAGTGGCACCCCGAACATCCCGAGGTGGCGGGCGGCCAGCTCGGGAGGCTGCTCGACCACTGCGTCGACCGGGCGACGGCGACCGTCTGACCCGAGGTCTGCGTCAGTGCGTGCTGAAGCTCACGACCCTGGGCGGACGCACGACGGCGCGTGTGATCTCACGACCCGCGAGCGAGCGCTGGACCTTCTCGTTCTCGCGTGCGAGCGCTTCGAGTTCGTCGGCGCCGATGCGTGCCGACACGTCGATCGTCGCGCGCACCTTGCCGTCGATCTGCACGACCGCCTTGACGGTCTCCTCGACGAGGAGCGTCGGGTCGGGGTGGCGCCACGGCACGAGGCCCACGAACGGCTCGTGACCCAGCAGCTCCCACATCTCCTCGGCGGTGTGCGGCGCGAACAGGTCGAGGATCATCGCGGTGACCTCAGCGGCTTCGCGCACGGCCGGGTCGGCGGGACCCGCGCCGGTGTCGATCGTCTTGCGGATCGCGTTGACCAGCTCCATGAGACGAGCCACGACGACGTTGAACTTCGTCTGCTCGATCAGGCCCGGGGCATCCGCGAGCAGTCGATGCGTCACGCGACGCAGGGCCTGGTCGCCCTCGGCCCACACGACGTCGGGATCGCTCGTGACGTCGGCGGCCACGCGCAGCGCGCGAGCGAGGAACTTCTGCGCACCCGTGGTCGAGACGTCCGCCCAGTCGATGTCGTCTTCGACCGGGCCCGCGAACGCGATGGCTGTGCGCACCGCGTCGGCGCCGGGGTCGATCATGCTCGACGCGAACTCGACGAGGTTGCCCTTGCTCTTGGACATCTTCGAGCCGCCGAGCAGCACCATGCCCTGGTTGATGAGGTTCGAGAAGGGCTCGGTGAAGTCGATGTAGCCCATGTCGTACAGCGCCTTCGTGATGAACCGCGCGTACAGCAGGTGCAGGATCGCGTGCTCGACGCCGCCGATGTAGTAGTCGACGGGAGCCCACTTGGCGGCCTCGGCCGACGAGAACGCCTCGTTCGGGTCGTTCGGCGACAGGAACCGCAGGAAGTACCACGAGCTGTCGACGAACGTGTCCATGGTGTCGGGGTCGCGCAGCGCCGGCTCGCCCGTCTCGGGGTCGACCGTGTTCATCCACTCGGTCGCGGCACCCAGCGGCGAGGTGCCCTTGGGCGCGAGGTCGAGACCCTTCGCGTCGGGCAGCGTGAGGGGCAGCTGGTCGTCGGGGACCGGCACGATGCGGCCGTCCTTCGTGTGGATCATGGGGATCGGCGTGCCCCAGAAACGCTGACGCGAGATCAGCCAGTCGCGCAGGCGGTACGACTTCGCGGCGCGGCCGACGCCCTTCGCCTCGAGCTCCTCGATCACGCGCGCGATCGCGTTGCGCTTGCTCAGCCCGTCGAGCGAGCCCGAGTTGATCATGCGGCCCTCGCCCGTCAGAGCGATGCCGGTCTTCTCGGGGTGGATGTCGGCCAGCGACGCCTCTTCGACGGCCGACTCGAGCGGCACGCCGTTCTCGTCGGTCGGGATCACGGGGATCGCACCCGTGACCGGCGCTGTCGTGTCGACGACGACCTTGATCGGCAGGCCGAAGGCGCGCGCGAAGTCGAGGTCGCGCTGGTCGTGCGCGGGCACGGCCATGACCGCGCCGTGGCCGTAGTCGGCAAGCACATAGTCGGCGGCCCAGATCGGCAGCCGCTCCCCGTTGATCGGGTTGATCGCGTAGCGCTCCAGGAACACGCCGGTCTTGGGCCGGTCGGTGTTCTGGCGCTCGATCTCGCTCTCGCGCCCGACGGTGTCGAGGTAGTCCTGGAAGCGCATGCGAACTTCGGCGGATGCCCCGGCGGCCAGCTCGGCGGCGAGGTCGCTGTCGGGGGCGACGACGAAGAACGTCGCGCCGTGCAGCGTGTCGGGGCGCGTCGAGAAGACGGTGACCTTCTCGTCGCGGCCCTCGATCTCGAAGTCGATGTCGGCGCCGACCGAGCGGCCGATCCAGTTGCGCTGCATCCGGATGACCTTCTGCGGCCAGGAGCCCTCGAGCTGGTTCAGGTCGTCGAGCAGACGGTCGGCGTACTCCGTGATCTTGAAGTACCACTGCGTCAGCTTCTTCTTGATGACCTCGGCGCCGCAGCGCTCGCAGCGGCCGTCGACGACCTGCTCGTTCGCGAGCACCGTCTGGTCGTTCGGGCACCAGTTGACCGGGCTGTCCTTGCGATAAGCCAGGCCGCGCTCGTACAGGCGCTGGAACAGCCACTGGTTCCAGCGGTAGTACTCGGGGTCGCTCGTGTGCAGGATGCGCGACCAGTCGTACGACGAGCCGTACTCGCGGAAGCTCTTCTTGTGCTGCGCGATGTTCGCGTAGGTCCACTCGCGCGGGTCGGCGCCGCGCTGGATCGCGGCGTTCTCTGCCGGGAGGCCGAACGAGTCCCACCCGATCGGGTTCAGCACGTTGTAGCCGCGGTGACGCCAGAAGCGCGCGACGATGTCGACGTAGGCGTAGCTCTCGGCGTGGCCCATGTGCAGGTCGCCCGACGGGTACGGGAACATTCCGAGCACGTACTTGCGCGGGCGGGTGTCGTCGTCGCCGCCGGCGCGGAACGGGTCGGCCGCCTCCCAGCGAGCCTGCCACTTCTGCTGGATCGCGTACGGGTCGAACGCACCGCCACCGGCATGCGCGGCGGTGTCGGGAGGAAGGG
>Ga0180220_1000265_pt1 | contig 71125 bp, 74 predicted proteins | sample eDN5th37CBELigBY_FD_151335 | JGI IMG/M metagenome (GOLD analysis project Ga0180220, IMG submission 151335) | Enriched backyard soil microbial communities from Emeryville, California, USA - eDNA 5th pass 37_C BE-Lig BY (version 2) (version 2) | ecosystem: Environmental > Terrestrial > Soil >...
CTTTCCACCGGCTTCATCGCCGAGGAATTTCCAGACGGCTTTAAGGCGCGCGAGCCCGAGGGCGAGGCGCTGCACGTCATCGCAGCCGTAGCGGCCGTCATCGACCACGAGAACAATTTGCGCCGCCGCGCCATCACCAACCAGATGGCCGGCCAGCCGGTGCACTTCGCGCGCCGCCGCATCGTCAAGGTGAGCGACGTCACACTGCCGATCGAGGTGGAAGGCGGCGAAGGCTCCCACAAGGTTGCCTTCCCGGACACCGGCAGCGAGGTCGAGCTGAAATCCGACTGGCGCCCCGGCGAGCCCGTTTGGAGTGGAACCTTGGGCGGCAAGACGATTGCCGTGCAGGTGCGTCCCATCCTCAACGGCGTCAACCTCGCCTACCGTGGCGTCCAGGTGCCGGTCTACGTCTACACGGAGCGCGAAGCCGAGCTGGTCGCGCTGATGCCGGAGAAGGTCGCCGCCGACACCTCCAAATTCCTGCTTTGCCCCATGCCCGGTCTCGTCAAGGCCATCCATGTGGGCGAAGGGCAGGACGTGCAGGCGGGAGACGCGCTGGCCGTGGTCGAGGCCATGAAGATGGAGAACATCCTCCGCGCCGAGCGCGACGGTAAGGTGAAGAAGATCAACGCGCAGCCGGGCGACAGCCTCGCCGTCGACGCCGTCATCCTCGAGTTCGTTTGATGAACGGCCGCCATCTCATCTCGTCCGGTTCCGAGTTCGAGCGCAAGATTGGCTACTCCCGCGCCGTGGTGGATGGCCGTTGGGTATTCGTCTCCGGCACGACCGGCTTCGATTATTCGGCGATGACCATATCGCCGGATCTTGTAGCCCAGGCCGACCAGTGCTTCCGCAACATCGAAGCGGCCCTCGCGGAAGCCGGAACCTCGCTATCGGACGTGGTGCGGGTGCATTACCTCATTACCCGCCGGGAAGACTTCGAGCCCATTTGGCCGGTGCTGCAGAAGTACCTCGGGGATGTACGCCCCGCCTGCACCGTGATGGTGACAGGGCTCGTTGATGAGCGCATGCTGATTGAGATCGAGGTGACGGCCCTCAAGGCGGCCTGACCTTTAAACGCACGGGCCGATCCTGCGGCCGGGAGGCGCGCACCGATGGCGCCGCGTACGATCCATATTCGCGTGGAAGGCCGGGTGCAGGGCGTCGGCTATCGCGCGTTCGTGGAAAGGCATGCCACCGCCGCGCAGTTGTCCGGCTGGGTTCGCAACCGGCGCGACGGGTCCGTTGAAGCCGTCTTCCAGGGGGCGCCCGACGCGGTCGAGGATATGCTCGATCTGTGCCGCAGCGGACCACCCGGCGCGCACGTAGAGAAGGTCGAGATCATCGGCGAGGGCGTGGGCGCGTACGAGGGCTTCGCCGTGCGCCCGACGGCCTGAGCCGATCCGCCGTGGCACCACCGTGGCGTGGGCGTTACTTGCCGCCCGGCGGCGCGCTGGCTTCTCCGTTCACGCATATTTCGATGTGAGCTGGCGCAGGCTGCGCAGGATCGGCTCGTAGGCCTCTTCGTTGCGCGCCTCAGGATAGACCACGTACACCGGATAGACGAATTTGCGCGCTCGCTTTGGCTGGCGAAGCCTGCCCTTGGCGATGTGCGGGCGCACGAGACGCGCGGGGAAATACCCCGAGCATGGGTTCGTCAGCAGGTAGTCCATCGCCGCCGGCCCCAGATCGAGGTTGAGAGCCGGATTGGTGTGCTCCGGATAGGCCGCAGCGTGGTCCTGCTGGAAATCGGGACCCCAGTCGACGAACACATAATCGGACACCCCGCGCCGCTGTGGCGTCAGCACGCTCGTCACCAGCACGATCTCTTCATCGAACAGATGCTCCACCATCAGTCCAGGCGGCTGGCGCGGACGGTACATGACGGCGAGGTCCAGGGTTCCTTCCAGAAGCCGCTGCGTCAGCACCGAGGTGAGACCGCTGGCGGCCGAGACCGCGATATCCGGCGTATTCGTGCGCAGCCACGACACCCAGCGGAGGAGAAATCCATCCCAGAAAACGATCGGCGCGCCGACCGCGAGATGGTCCCGGTGCTGGTCGGAAATGCCGACCTCGAGCTGGGCGCGCTGCCAGACGCGAACGAGGGCAAGCGCGTGCTTTTGGAATTGCTCGCCGGCGGCGGTGAGTTCGGCGCCGGCCTTCGACCGCTCGAAAAGGGGCCGGCCGAGCATCTCCTCGAGCCCCTTGATGCGCGCCGAGACCGTGGACTGAGTGAGGTTCATCTTGCGCGCGGCATGGATGAAGCTGCCCGTCTCGGCGACGGTGAGGAACGTGCGTGCGAGATTGACATCCATACTGCTCGCTCCGGCGGCGCTAGGCGCACAGCGCTATCTATCGAAATTTTCGATAGTGGTCACCGGAAAATTCCGTTTGTGAATGGAGTTGATTCTCACCAAATTGGTCAGCATCCCGATCGAGGCGAAACGATTCGCTCCTCGATGTTCGGGTTCACAATGGAAGGACGACGAACATGGCTGCTGCTGCAAAAGCAAAGAAACCCGCCAAGAAGGCCGCTGCGAAGAAGCCGGCCGCCAAGAAGGCGAAGAAGAAATAACTGGTCTCCGCCCGAGAGATCGAACGGGGAGTGCCGCGATGTTCCGATTGGCCGTTGCGGTTGCTCTAAGCGTAGCTCTGGTGTCGAACCCAAGCGCATTCGCGTCATCGATAACCAACCGAGACGGCAGTGACCACAAGGTCCGTGTCATCGAGGGAAATGCGGCGGCGGACCATGTTTTACAGCCGTCGGCGACGCTCGAAGGGGTTTGCAACAGCGGCTGCGTAGTCCGCCTCGACGACAATCCCAAGGACGAATACCAGCTTCAGGGCTCGGACGTCGTGTCGATTGAGGACGGATACCTCTACTATGACGGGCCTCCCGCAACCGCGGTGCCGAAGGCCGGTGATGCGGACCGGCCTTCCGAGCCAGCTCCCGAGTAGAGGACAGGCGAACGCTATGCTTCGGAAAGCCCGGCCCACATAGGGGGCTGGGCTTTCATTTTATAAGCGCTCCAACGTCGCTGAAATCCGCGCCGTGCTATCCCCGAAACCTTCGATGGATGGAGGCGCCGCGTCGAACGTCGTCCCGAAGCGGCGCTCGAACTGCCGGCGCAGAACCTTATCCACAACTTCGAACGTATGCGGCAGGCCGAGATCCGCGAGGCTGGTGACGCCGTGCTCGGCGATCCCGCAAGGCACGATGCCGGCGTAGTGGCCGAGATCGGGCGCCACGTTGAGGCTTATGCCGTGCAGGCTGACCCAGCGCTTCAGGCGCAGGCCGATGGCAGCGATCTTGTCCTCCGCGTCAGGGTTGCGCTGCGGACGTTCTACCCAGACGCCGACGCGTCCCGGCCGCACCTCGCCCACGACGCCGAGGTCGGCCAACGCGCCGATGATCCAATCCTCCAGTGCACGGACGAAAGCGCGCACGTCGCCCGCGCGCCGTTTCACGTCCAGCATCACGTAGCAGATGCGCTGGCCGGGGCCGTGGTAGGTGTAACGGCCCCCACGCCCGCTCTCGAACACCGGAAAGCGTCCAGGTGCGATCAGCTCCTCGGGCCGCGCGCTGGTGCCGGCGGTGTAGAGGGGCGGATGCTCCAACAGCCAGATAAGCTCAGGGGCCGCGCCAGAAGCGATGGCTGCCGCGCGCGCTTCCATCGCCTCGACGGCCTCGAGGTAGCCAACGGGGGCGTGGCTCGCCGCCCAAGCGACGGGCGTCGAGGGGGCGGCAGGGGACGATTCGATGGGCTTTGGGGTCATGTCTGCAGTCTAGATTCCGGCGCTCGTGGGGGCCAGGGCGCCGGTTGAAGGGGCAAGAGGCGATTTGCCGCCGCGCCATGCTTGAGAAACTCCGAAAACGACCTGCGGAACAGGTGCGAGCATGCTTGTTCCGGCCGCGCAACTTGGCTATATGAGCGCTCTCATTCACCCGGCTTGCGGTCGTGGCGGAATTGGTAGACGCACTACCTTGAGGTGGTAGCGGGGCAACCCGTGGAAGTTCGAGTCTTCTCGACCGCACCATTTTCCTGAAAAGCTGGATTAGGCCGGTGATGGCGGCCCGCAGCGCTCCCCTTTTTGGGGAGCGCGCCGCCGTCATATCGGCGGCGACACCCCATTCCTCAGCGATCGTTTTCGAACAGCTCACAGGCGTAGTCGAAGACCGCCTGGTCCGAAACCGTAAGCGCTTTGAGGACATCACGCTCCTCCGCCGTCGGAGGAGGAGCGGATTTGCGCGCCTCCCCTTTATTCAGGGCGTAATATTTCGCCGGCAGTGGCCGGCCCATTTTCCCCATCAGGCGCGTCGCAGATTCATCGAGCCGGTGCTGAAGCCCGACGAAGAATGCGCGGTCCAGCGTCCGTTTCGCCAGCGCGAGAATATCCCCTTCGGACATGTCGGGACCGTATATGCCTGTCCGGCCCGCATTGGAGTCCCCGAACCGGCCGCCAGCGAGCATCCGCGCCTGCACGTTGTGGCTCGAGGCCCGCAGCATCGGGTCATCGGACGTGAGGTATTCGAGAAGGGTCAACTTCCGCAGGCGGATGAAGAAGGGATTGTCCCGGTTGGCCGGGTGATGGCCCATGTCTTTCCAAAAATGATAAGCGGAAATGAGCCGCTCCTGCGGATCGCGCAGGAGCAGGATCAGACGCGCGTCCGGTACGCGCTTACTGAGCGCTGCGATGCTGATGTGGCCCGTATAAAGATTGTACTTCCGGTCGGATGGATCCGCGTTGAGCTGATACTCGAACATATGCGGGCAGATCGCGTCTTGGGGAAACAGCTCGTGGAGGTAGGTCCTGAGGGAGTCGCCAGCGGTCTTCTGTACGCGCGCGAAGTGCCAGACCTGATTCTCCATGAGGTCGCCGACCTTTCCTTGCTGAGCGAGAGCCGTTGGAAGTCCGTCGGTGCGTGTCACGCGCCTGGAATGGTTTGGACGTTATTCCACGGCTGCGAGCATAAGAAAGCCCGGGCGGCCTAATGGGCTCCATGCAGCGTGTGGCGTGTGTCTGCTACGGTACAGTGCGCACGTATGGGGCGCGAAGAGCCCTTCAGGGCGCGCGCGCGGCTCCGATGTGCGGCGTGCGTGTCGTGCTTCCCTCTATGAGGGCAACGCCGATGTAGGCCGCCGCCGATACGGCCAGCGCGACGAGATAGGGCGCCTCCCAGTCGAGCACGAAGCGCCCGAGTGCCCACACCAGCGTGCCGAGCGTGATGGAAACCGCGGCGCTGCGCGGGCCACCGAAACGCGTGAAGAGCCCGAACGCCGCCGAGACGAATATGCCCGCGCTGCCGAAAGCCGAAGCGATCTCGACCAGCTCTTTGATGCGGTCGGAGGTGAGGGCCAGCAGGAAGGCCACCGCCGTCAGCGCCACGACGCTGAGGCGTGCGGCGATGAGCTTTCCACGTACGCCCAAGGTGGGCGCGACCCGCACGACGATGTTGTGCGAGACCTGCGCGCCCGACGCATGCAGCGCCGAATGCACTACGGAGAGGATTGCCGAGATGAGAGCGCCGCCGAAGATCACATAGTGCCACTGGGGCAGGTAATGGGCCGAGAGCACGGCGACGATCTGCTCGGAGTGGACGAGCTTGGCTTGCAGCTCCGGCGTGGAGCGCACCAGGCCGGAAGCCGCCAACCCGAGGAACAGCGGCATCATGCCGACGACGATATACATGAGGCCGCCCGCCATGGTGCCGCCCCGCGCAACGGCCGCCGAGCGCGCGCCGAGGAACCGCGAGATCAGCTCGATGGCGACGAACGAGCCGAAGAAGGCAACCGCGACCGACTCGATCACCTCGAGCGGCGTCCCATGCGCCGAAGCGGTGAACGTGAGATGCCCCGCGGGCGCATTCTGAAGCGCGGAACCGACGCCGCCCGAGGCAATGGCGACGGCTATCGTAAGCACGATGAGCCCGATGATCACCGCGAAACCCTGCAAGAAATCCGTAACGGCGTCGGCGAGCAGGCCGCCGATCACCGAATAGGAGGCGACGAGCACCGCGGCGAGCGTGATGGCGTTCGGCAACGACAGCCCGGAGCTGGAGCTCAGTACTTGCCCGAAGGCCCGGATCTGCGCCGCCGCCCAGAACACCGAGCCGGGCAGCAGCACGATGACCACGAGCTTCTCGACGCCGGGTGAGAAACGCGCGCGAAAGACATCGGCAAAGGTCGTGACGCCCTGCCGCCAGATGAGAGCGGCATAGAGGAAGCCGGCCGCGATGACCGCGAAGCCATATGCGAGCGGGTCGACCAGCGCGCCGGTGATGCCCTTGTCATAGACCTCGCCCGACGTGGCGACGATGGCCTCGGCACCGAACCAGGTGGCGAAGACGGAGAAGGCGACGAGCGTCGGCCCCAGGGATCGGCCGGCGAGGATGTAATCGCTCTCGGTTTTGACGCGCCGCGAGACCCAGATGCCCACGGCGAATTGCGCCAGCACGTAGGCGATCATTCCGAACAGGATCATGGCGGCCCCCCGGCAGCGTCATCGGCGCGCGATCTTTGCTGCCGGAGCGGCGGGCGGACAAGCGGTTCTTGTCAGTCGGGCCGGCCGAAGCGGTTCTGCGGCGTTCGGAATGCTCCGGCGGATCAAACCCGCTCAGGCGACAGTGGCTGTTCCACCTGTTGCTGTGCGAGGCGGGTCGTCTGCCACGGCCAATGGCCGTTGATCTCCACGTCGAGGGAAATCGACAGGAAAGTTCGGATGATGACGATCCCGCCGAGAACGAGGATGGATTCTAGGGTCGGGTCGACTACGACGGATTTCAGGATGTCGGCGGCGATGAGGATTTCCAGGCCGATGAGAATGCCGCGGCCGAGATTGGCCCGGTAATCGCGGTAGTTCGCGAGGAAGCCCGTGTGCCACACGCGCACAAGAAAAACCGCGGTCGAGATGGCGACTGCCAGCAGGATTACCGCGAAGGCGGCGATATCGAGCACTTCGCTCGTCCAGAGCGCGACGTCTCTCATGGGCAAGGCCGGATCCCTCCGCGCCGATAGGCCCTAAGGATGGCCTCGGCAGCATCGGGACATTGCCGTACGAGGGGTTTCGGATCCGGTAACGTGGAGGAGGGCGCGGGGCTACGCCGCGACGCAAGGGGAGATCGCTTTGTTCTACATCTCGAAGTTCTTCTGGATGCTGACCCGGCCCGGCATGCTCTTGATGCTCCTGCTGGTGACCGGCCTCATCCTTCTGCTCCGCACGCGCTTCGTCCGTACGGGCCGCGCGCTCCTGATCGCCGCGGCCGGGATGGTCGTCGTCGCCGGGTTTCTGCCGCTCAGCACCTGGCTGATCCTGCCCCTGGAGGAGCGCTTTCCCCGTGCCGACCTCGGCACGAAGCCGGTCGACGGCATCATCGTCCTCGGCGGCGCGGAGGATTCCCGCGTCGCGACGGGACGAGGGGTGCAGGCGTTCAACGAAGCGGGAGAGCGTTTCACCGAAGCGGTGGCGCTCGCTCGCCGCTATCCGGAAGCAAAGCTCATCTTCACCGGCGGTGCCATCGAGATCCTGATGCGTCCCACCATCGGCGCCGACGCGGCGGGGCGCATCTTCAGTGACCTCGGCATCGGGGCGGACCGCGTGCGCCTGGAGCGTGCCGCCCGCAACACCTACGAGAACGCGGTGCTGACGCGGGACCTCGCCAACCCGCAACCCGGGGAACGCTGGCTGCTCGTCACCTCCGCCTGGCACATGCCGCGGTCGATCGGCATCTTCCGTCGGGCAGGTTTCCCGGTGGAGGCCTGGCCCGTCGACTATCGAACGACAGGAGCGGACGATGCTTTCGTGCCGTTCTTCAATCCGCTCGAAGGGCTGCGCCGCTTCGACTTCGTGGCCAAGGAATGGCTGGCGCTGACGGTGAACTGGCTCACCGGCCGCTCGGATGCGCTGTTGCCTGCGCCGTGAGCCCCGTTGAAAGCGAGGTGCGCGGGACGCAATCAGACTGTCGCAGAGGCAAGGCTCGCATATTGGCGCCCCGCATCCGTCGCCGACAGGAAATGCCGCACCGCCTCGATGGTCGGCGCATCCTTGAGCAGGGGAGCATGGCCCTGGTTGGCAACAGTCACGGTTGCCATCGCCGGGTGCCGGCGGCGCATCTCCTCCACCGTCTCCGCGGTGAGGATGTCGGAGTTTTCGCCCCGCAGCACCATCAGCGGGACGCGCTTCAGCGCTTCGAACTGCGGCCACAGGGCTGGGATGGGACCATCCAGCACCGACAGCGCATTCCCGAGGTTCGCATCGTAACCCGGCGCAGGCTTGCCGTTTTTCTCATTATACCACTGGCGCGCGGCCTCCTCCCACACGGCCTCCGAGATCGCCGGAAACTGGCGCCGGTTCAGATCGCGTACCATGCGGGCGGCATCGGGCCAGGAGTAGGGTAGCGGCACGCGTCCGACATAGCCGCTGATGCGGGCGAGCCCATCGTGCTCGATCACCGGGCCGATGTCGTTCAGCACGACCGCGCCGATGGCCGTCGGCTGCGCGGCGGCAATCAGCATGGTGATGAGACCGCCGCGGGACGTGCCGATGAAAGCCGCATCGTCGAGCCCGGTCAGGGCGACGAAGTCGAGCACGTCCAGCATCTCGACGCTGATCGAATAGTTTCGCCACTCCGGATCGAAGTCCGACAGCCCGCGCCCGCGATAGTCGAGGGTGTAGACGGTGCGCGGAGCGTGGGGATGGCGGCTCAAGGCCACCGCAAGGTCGTGGAAGTCGCGCCCGTTGCGGGTGAGGCCAGCAAGGCACAGGACCGGACGGGCTCCCTTCGAGCCCAAAGGCGCAGGGTAGCGGCGCCCGTGGAGGCGCAGACCGTCGCGCGACGTGTAGTAGATCTCCTCGTAGCCTTCGGCGGCCTTCATCATTTTCCCCTGACCTCGCCCCGGCGAAGCAATTCTATTCGATGTGGTGCGCCGCACGGCAGAATCGCAGCGGCCATCGCCGCATCAGTCGGTCGAATCTGCCGTGCTCGTTTTGTCGGCCCCCGCCGCGTGTGCAGGCTTCGCTGCACTCGCACGGTAGAGATCCTCATCGAGCCGCAGCGGAGAAGCCTCGCCAAGGCGAGCACGGTAGACCTGAATATTCGAAAGTACCTTGGCGACGTAGTTGCGCGTCTCCTCGATGGGGATGCGCTCGATCCAGTCGATCGGGTCCATGCCCGCTTCGCGCGGATCGCCGAACTCGCGCACCCATTGACGCGTACGGCCCGGCCCGGCGTTATAGCTCGGCAGTCCCAGCACGTAGGAGCCGTTCCAGTCGTCGAGCCTGTCGGCGACGTAGGCCGATGCGATCATGATGTTGTAGGAATTATCGCTCAGCAGCTTGGCGTGCGTGCACTTGATTTTGTAGTCGCGGCAGATGTGGTCGGCGGTGATCTTCATCACCTGCAATATTCCGCGCGCGCCTGCGCCGGACACGGTGCTGCTGTTGAATTCCGTCTCCTGCCGCGCCAGCCCGAGCAAATAGGCTTTCTCGGGCGGCGGACGTAATGGCTTATATGCCGGCAGCGCGTGCACCGGATAGCTGTAGTAGTAGAGGCTATGGCCGCGGGCGATGGCGGCCTTGCCGATGCGCACGCTCGTCTGCGTGTCGTCGAGCGCGCGGGCGAGGTGGGCGGCGAGCGCCGCCCAGGCTTCGTCGTTCTCGATCTTCGCGCCATTGAGCAGGAACACGCGGCTGATATGCCGCCCCAGCTTCGCCTTCTCGGCGATCGCGACGGCTTTGATGGCGTCATGCTCTGTGAAGCGCTTGACGTGCGCGGCGCTCGGGATGGCCGGCGCTTCGAAGCTCAACGCGCGCGTGCCCGGTGACAGCTTCTGGATCGCGAGCAGTCCGTGGAAGGTGTCCTTGAAGCGGGCCGCCGTCTCATAGCTCTTTTTGGCGCGCGCCTTGTCGCCCAGAACCTCCGCCGTGCGGCCCATCCAATAGTTCGCGCGGGCGCGGGTGAGAGGGCCGTCGGCGTTCGAAACGAGAACGGAGAAATGCTTGTCCGCAGCCTTCGGATCGCTCAGATAGCGTAGCGCGATCCACCCCGCCATGAAGGTCTGCTCGTTGAGCGCGTTGACGCTGAGCGGCCCGGCGTCCCGCACCAGCTCATAGGCGAGTTTCGGCTTGTTCTCCTTGAGCGCGAGATAGGCGAGGCTGCGGCGTTCGACCCACCATTCGTCGAGGTTGGCGACGACGAGGGGATCGCGCGGCGCCGTGCGCATGAGCTTTGCGGCCTCATCGAGTTTCCCCGCGCGCCGCTGCTTCTGGATCTTATGGAAGACGACGCCCCAGTCCGTACCCTTGCTGCCATGGGGATCGCCGAGTTTGGTCTTGGCGCCCTCGCGCATGAAGACGGCGAGGCGGTTCTCGGCCGTCTTCCGCTCCGCTTCCGGCAGTAGGGGAATGAGGCTTTTCACCCGCGCAGCGCGCCCCAACCGGTCCGCCTTGTAACGCACGTCGTCGATCAGCAGGCGATCGAGCCGCCACTTGTGATCCGCCGCCGTGAGCATAGAGCCGAAGCGGCCCAGGAAGCCCTTCTCGAGCCCCGGCGGTAGATCTTCCTCGCGCCAGACCTTGGAGGCCAGCTCCTTGGCTTTGTCGTTTTCCCCATGGGCGAGATGCACCGAGGCGAGCACCGCCATACCGGCGGGGCTGCGCGCGGCGCCATCCTTGAAGTAGCTCGCGAGGGTGTCGGTGTCGCCGCCTTCGACGAACAGCGATTCCTCCATGCGCCGCTCCAGGAGCTCGCGGCTCGGCCAATCGGGATGCTCGGCAAGGAACTTGAGGTATTCGGCTGCTTTGCCTTTGCCGCGGCGCAGGCGTTCCCATTCGATGAGCCGCTGGGCGACAGGATCGCTGATGCTGCCCTTGAGCTGCTCGGCCTTGTCGAGGTTGCCGGACGCAACGGCCTTGAAGGCGGCGGCGAGTTTTGTTGCGTCGTCCGCGGAGAGGGCATAGTCCCGCAGCGGCGCAACCATGCGATCGAGCTTGGCCAGGTACGCGGCCTCCGCCTTCGCGGGACGGGGTGAAGCCTCCTCCTTCGGCCGCGCGGCGGCTTTAGGTGCGGGCGGGGGAACGGCGCCCGCCTGGGCCAGTTCCACGCGTCCGTTGCCGGCCGCATGCGCGTGCGGCAACGCTATGAGACACCCGAGGGCCACGAGGCTGGCGGCCGCCGAGAATGCCGGACCAGGCGAGCATGGGATGGCTCGAAATCGTCCGGCAATGGGCCCGTTTCGGAGTGCTCGTAATGGATTGCGTCGTGTCTGGGGCAATGTCTGTCCTTCCACAGGCACCGCAGGCCGGCCCGGGTTGCGGGCCACAGGGCAAGGTCTTAATGTCTCCGCTCGACAGAGCGGTGCGACTCCACCATCACCAACGCGCCGCGAAAATACCAATTCGTCCGGCAAGGGACAAGGCGCCGAGGATGCTGCCCTATGGGGCGAGGGCAAGGCGCTGAGGCACTTTTTCCGCGCACAATTGCTGCACGAACGCGTATGAGAGGAGCCTTGAGGCTCAAAGGTAACGGGGACATGTTCAAGGGATCTTTCACCGCTCTGATCACGCCCTTCAAGAACGGGAGCGTCGACGAGGACGCGCTGCGCCGCTTCGTCGATTGGCAGATCAGCGAAGGAACGCACGGTCTTGTCCCCGTGGGAACGACGGGCGAGAGCCCGACGCTGTCGCACGATGAGCATAAGCGGGTCGTCGAGCTGACGATCGAGGCCGCGAAGAAGCGCGTGCCCGTCATCGCAGGTGCCGGCTCGAACGCCACGAGCGAAGCCATCGACTTCACCCGGCACGCCGCATCCGTCGGCGCGGATGCCGTTCTGGTCGTCACGCCGTATTACAATAAGCCGACGCAGGAAGGGCTCTACCAGCACTTCAAGGCGATCAACGACGCCGTCGACATCCCTATCATCATCTACAACATTCCGGGCCGCTCGATCGTCGACATGACCGTCGAGACCATGGCGCGCTGCTTCGCGCTGAAGAACGTCGTCGGCGTCAAGGACGCGACGGCCAATCTCGCGCGCGCCTCCCAGCAGCGCCTCGCGCTGGGGCCGGAGTTCATCATGCTGTCGGGCGAGGACGCGACCGCGCTCGGCTTCATGGCCCACGGCGGACACGGCTGCATCTCGGTGGTGTCGAACATCGCGCCACGCCTGTGCGCCGAGTTCCAGAACGCGTGCCTCGCCGGCGACTACCGGAAGGCGCTGGAGCTGCAGGACCGGCTCATGCCGTTGCACGATGCCATGTTCTGCGAGGCCAATCCCGGCCCGGTGAAGTATGCCGCCTCGCGCCTCGGGCTGTGCGGAGCGGAGACGCGTCTGCCGCTGGTGCCCATTTCGCAGGCGTCCCAGCGCACCGTCGACGCCGCCCTTGCCCAGGCCGGTCTCGTGCAGGCCCGCGCGGCCGAGTAACTCGCTCGGCCCGGTGAGGTCGTTAGGAAAAGGACAGCGGCCATGGCGGCCAAAGAGAAGGACGGCCGCCGCATCGTTGCCGAGAACCGGCAGGCCCGTCACGAATATTTCCTCACCGATACCCTCGAAGCCGGCCTCCAGCTCACCGGCACGGAGGTGAAATCGCTGCGCAAGGGGCAGGCCAACATCGCCGAAAGCTACGCCTCGATCGAGGACGGCGGCGTGTGGCTCGTCAACTCCTATATTCCCGAATACAAAGGCGCCGGGCCGTTCTTCCAGCACGAGCCGCGGCGCAAACGTCGCCTGCTGCTGCACGCCAAGGAGATTCACAAGCTCGCCATCGCCATCGACCGCCGGGGCATGACGATGGTTCCGCTCGAGCTCTATTTCAACGAGCGCGGCATCGCGAAGCTCAAGATGGCGCTCGCCGAGGGCAAGAAGCTCCATGACAAGCGCGAGACAGCCAAGAAGCGCGACTGGAACCGCGAGAAGGCGCGCATCCTGCGCGACAAGGGCTGATCGATGGCGGGACTGAGCGCGCCGGAGCTCGAGAATGTCGATTGGTCGGCCTTGCCCCGACCGGTCGATGACGGCGCGGCGAGCCACCTGTCCGGCGTTGCGCTCCCCGACATCGCGCTGCCCGCGACCACCGGACCCGACGTCCCGCTGGCACGCCTTGCGGGCCGCACTGTTCTTTATGCTTACCCGATGACGGGAAAGCCGGGCGTCGCTCTGCCAGGCGGCTGGGACGGCATCCCCGGTGCGCGGGGCTGCACGCCCCAGGCGTGCGCCTTCCGGGATCACTATGCGGAGTTGCGAGGGGCGGGCGCCGAGCATGTCTTCGGCATCTCGACCCAGGATACGGCCTATCAGCGGGAAGCCGCCGAACGGCTGCACCTGCCGTTTCCGCTATTGTCGGATGCGGCGCTCCGCCTCACGACCGCGTTAAGGCTTCCTGTCATGCTCGTCGACGGCGCTATGCTCCTCAAGCGCATGGCGCTAATTATCGAGGATGGCATTATCGCGCATGTGTTCTATCCGGTATTTCCGCCCGACCGAAACGCTGCGGACGTGCTGCAATGGCTGAGAGCACGGCAAGCATGAACGGTGAGAGCGGGCATGTCGCGCCCGGCGACGATGGCGGTGCACGGCATCTGGTGAGCGGACTGGAGCTGCCGGACATCACGCTGGCATCGAGCCGCGGCGGTGGCGTCAACCTGAGCAAGCGCAAGGGCGGCGCCATCGTCTACGTCTATCCGTGGACGGGGCGCCCCGGCGTCGAAAATCCCCCCGGCTGGGACGACATCCCCGGCGCCCACGGGTCCACGCCCGAGACGGAGGGCTTCCGCGACCTCTATCTCCGCTTCCGCGCCCAGCGCATGGAAGTCTTCGGCCTCAGCACGCAGGACAGCGAGCACCATCGGGAGATGGCGAGCCGGCTCGCCGTGCCGTTTGCGTTTCTGAGCGACGACGAATTCGAGATGCAAAAGGCGCTTGGCCTGCCGACCTTCGAGGCTGGCGGTGTGCGCTATCTGAAGCGCCTGACGCTCCTCGTACGCGACGGGCACATCGCGCATACGTTCTATCCGGTCGCCGATCCGGCCCGGCATGCCAAGGAAGTCATCGATTGGCTCGATGAGAAACGCCGCGCCTTCGGCAGCGCCGGATAGAGACGGACAGGCATGAGCGCCGCACGCCGTCTGGCGTGCCGCCGTGTCCGAATGCGAGCCTGAGGGTCGCTTCAGCGCACGTCGCTCTCGATGTCGTCGACCGAATAGCCCATCTTCTCGAGGCCCTCTTCGAGATAGTCAGCCAGCAGCGGGATGCCCATGAGGTAGCCCGCCGTCGCATTGATACGCTCTGCGCGTGCCGTCTCCACCGCCTCGTCGAACTCTTCCTTTTCGTAGGTCCCGCGACCCACCCACATGAGCGCGACGAGATTGGCCTGCTCGTCGTAGTTCAGCCGGTCGATGAAGCCGGCGAGCTCGGCGCGGGTTGGATCGTTCGTATAGTCTTCCAGGATGGTGCTGGGGTCGTCCTCGGCATCACCGTTCTCCGGCGTATCGTCCCACGGCCCGACCTTGGCGTCGTACTCACGCGCCTTGATGATGACGTGCGCGACCTTTTCCGGCGCGATATCGAGGCCCATAGCGGCGGTTCTCCCGGTTGCGACGAGTTGCAGCCTTAGATCATGATCGCTTCGGACCCTACCAGTCCGAAGCGTGAATCATCGATCTAATCAAACCAGACCATGATCGCTTCGGACCCTACCAGTCCGAAGCGTGAATCATCGGTCTAATCAAACCAGACCATGATCGCTTCGGACCCTACCAGTCCGAAGCGTCGATCATCGGTCTCACCAAAAGGCTAGAACCGCATTGCGATTCGAAGAAAAGCAATCGTGCTCCAGCCGGGCCGATAGCATCGCAGGCGAGGGAAGTGCGCAAGGGGTCAGTGGTTGCTGACGGCCTTGGCGCCGCGCTTTTTGGTGGGAGAGGCGGGCACGCGCTCGCGCACCGCCGCGAAGACGGCGTGGAACATTTCGGGCGTCAGGCGGCGGGTGTTGGTGTTGTAACGGGAGCAATGAAAGCTGTCGTAGAGCCGCAGGCCGGGCTTCACGTCATGCTGGGCGCCATGTGCGAACGGAAACTGCGCCTTACGGCAGCCGAGCGCGGTGAGCACGCTGTCGTGTGCGATCCGTCCCAGAGCGACGATTGCGTTGAGATTGGGCAGCGCAGCAAGGCGTGCGCGAAGGTAGCCGCAGCAGGTCGCGATCTCTGCGGGGGTCGGCTTGTTCTGCGGCGGCACGCAGCGCACGGCGTTGGAAATCATGCAATCGACGAGGCGCAAACCATCGTCGGGGCGCGCCGCATAATGACCTTCCGCGAAGCCGTACTCGAGGAGAGTCCCATAGAGGAGGTCGCCGGCGTAATCGCCGGTAAACGGCCGGCCCGTGCGATTGGCGCCGTTGAGTCCCGGAGCGAGGCCCACGATAAGCAGCGGGGCCGCCGCATCTCCGAAGGATGGAACGGCCCCGTTGAACCAGTCGGGCGCCTTGCGACGGTTGTCTTGGCGAAAGTCTACCAGTCGCGGGCACAGTCCGCAGAGCTTGGGCGCCTCGGGCGCGTACGTATTCGTCCCCGCTGCCATCCCCGGCGATCCGATCCGTCAGACCTCCTCGGGGAGATCGTCGTTGTCCTGGAAGGATGCCGGCTCGCGCGTATAGCCGCCGCTGCGGCTGCCGAACGAACGGTTCTCCCGCGCTGAGCGGGAGGAGGGATCGCGGCAGATGAGCTGCTCCAGATCAGCGAGGTCGATGAACTGATCCGCTTGGCGGCGCAGCTCGTCGGCCACCATCGGCGGCTGTGTCTGCAACGTGGAGACAACCGAGACGCGCTTGCCGTTCTGCTGCAAGGCACCCACGAGGCTGCGGAAATCGCCATCGCCCGAGAAGAGCACGATGTGATCCAGCGTCGTGGCAAGGCGCATGGCATCGACGGTAAGCTCGATGTCCATGTTGCCCTTAACCTTGCGGCGCCCGGAGGCGTCCGTGAATTCCTTCGTCGGCTTCGTCACCATGGTGAAGCCGTTGTAGTCGAGCCAATCGATCAGGGGGCGAATGGAGGAATATTCCTGATCCTCCGCGAGCGCGGTGTAATAGAGAGCGCGCACGAGCTGGCCCTTCTGCCGGAAGAGGGCGAGCAGACGCTTGTAGTCGATATCGAACCCGAGCGACTTTGCCGTAGCGTAGAGGTTGGCACCGTCGATAAACAGAGCGATGCGTTCGTTCTGATAGAAATGCATTCCTTCACCCTTAGGCCGCAAGTGCCGGGAAGCACAGCTGAGTAGTTTTCAATGGAAGAGGACCGCGGCATCAGGCATGCAGCGTCGGCCGTTTCCTCATTGCTTATCACTTCCTATGGCCCGTAAAGCATTATATTGTCGTCACTTTAAGCGACAATGTGAAGCACGAAATATCCCCCAGCATAGACGTGCCGAATTAAAGCGGGGTGGCCGCGTAATATATAAATGGCACGAGCTTAACTTGCGGCCCTGCACCCCACCCTGGTATTCGTACCCCGTCCGCGACAGACAATGCTTGATCCTGGCTTGCTTTGCACCATCTTTCGTGCGACTAGGGGACCTGTGGCGCAGCCGGGCCACTGTTTGCTGGCGCGCCGTCCCGATTCCCGATTTGAACCGCACGTTGCAAAGGGGTGTCGCTCATGGCGCGCGTGACTGTCGAAGATTGCGTGGACAAGGTCCCGAACCGGTTCGAGCTGGTTCTGCTGGCCGCCCACCGCGCGCGTTCCATCGCCGACGGAAGCTCTGTGACCGTCCCGGTGAACCAGGACAAGAACCCCGTTATCGCGCTCCGCGAGATCGCCGAAAAGACGATCCCGCCGGAGGATATGCGCGAATCCCTGATCCATTCCATCCAGAAGAACGTCGAGGTGGACGAGCCGGAAGCCGTTGCGGCTCCGCTGCTGCCGCCTGAGCGCCGCGCCCCCGTCCTCGGCCGCGACGACCAGGGCAGCGACACCGTCGTCGACGTGATGACGGAAGAGCAGCTCCTGCGCGGCCTCGAGAGCATGACGCCGACCGAGCCCTCAGCCAACGGTGGCCCATCCGGTGGTCCCCGCGAACGCGAACGGGGCCGCTGAGGCTAATCCGGCGCCCGAAGGCGGCGGGCGGCCGGATGTCTACTACCGTGGCGGTAGCCGCCCTGGGAGCGGCGGGCCATGATGCGGCAATACGAGCTCGTCGAGCGGGTTCTCAGCTACGATCCTAAAGCGGACGAGGCGCTGCTCAATCGCGCCTACGTCTACGCGATGAAGGCGCACGGCAATCAGAAGCGCGCCTCGGGCGACCCCTATTTCTCCCATCCGCTGGAAGTGGCGGCCATCCTCACCGACCTGAAGCTGGACGATGCGACCATCGTCACGGCGCTGCTGCACGACGTCATCGAGGATACGCCGGTCACCCGCGCCGAGATCGACCAGCTGTTTGGGCCGGAGATCGGCCGGCTCGTCGATGGCCTCACCAAGATCCGCCGCCTCGATCTCGTCTCCAAGAAGACGGAGCAGGCGGAGAACTTCCGCAAGCTTCTCGTCGCCATTTCCAGCGATATCCGCGTCTTGCTCGTGAAGCTCGCGGACCGTGTGCACAACATGCGCACGATCGAGCATATGAAGCCGGAATCGCGCAAGCGCATCTCGGAGGAAACGCTCGACATCTATGCCCCGCTCGCCGCCCGCATGGGCATGGAGCAGGTGCGCGAGGAGCTGGAGGATCACGCGTTCCGCTGGCTGCACCCCGATGCCTATGCGGCGGTGACCGCCAAGCTTGACGAGCTGAGAAAGACGAACCAGGGTCTCGTGGAGGAGATCCGCGCCGCGCTGGCCGCCAAGCTGGCGGAGGTCGGCATCGATGCGGAGGTGTCCGGCCGCGAGAAAAAGCCCTATGCCATCTGGCGCAAGATGGCGAACAAGCAGATCAGCCTCGAGCAGCTCTCCGACATCTACGCCTTCCGCGTCATCACCAATTCCATCGATGATTGCTACCGCGTTCTGGGTGTCGCGCACACGACGTGGCGAACGGTTCCGGGCCGCTTCAAGGACTACATCTCGACGCCGAAGCAGAACAACTATCAGTCGATCCACACGACGATCGTCGGGCCCCGGCATCAGCGCGTCGAGCTGCAGATCCGAACGCGCATGATGCACGAGGTTGCCGAGTACGGCGTCGCCGCGCACGCGATCTACAAGGATGCTTCGCGCCTCAACGGACAGGCTGCTGCGCAATCGCCCGACGATATTCAGCGCGAGACCGGCCCCTATGCCTGGCTGCGCCGTCTCGTCGAGACGCTGCTCGAGGGATCGAACTCCGAGGAGTTCCTGGAGCACACAAAGCTGGAGCTGTTCCAGGATCAGGTCTTCTGCTTCACGCCCAAAGGGCGGCTCATTGCGCTGCCGCACGGGGCGACCCCGCTCGACTTCGCCTATGCGGTGCATACCGACGTCGGCAACGCCGCTGTCGGCGCGTTCGTCAACGGCCGCCACGTGCCGATCGATACGCAGCTGCGCAATGGCGACGAGGTCGAGATCGAGACGGCGAAAAACCACACCCCCCCGGCCGCGTGGGAGAACCTCGTCATCACGGGCCGCGCCCGCTCGGCAATCCGCCGCGCCGCGCGCGATGCGGTGCGCCGCCAGTACCGCGAGCTTGGCCGGCGGCTGGTCGCCGCCCAGTTCGACCGTTTCGGTGAGGAATTGAGCGACGACAAGCTGAAGCAGGCTCTGCCGCGCCTCGGCTACAAGACCCTCGATGACGTGCTCGCCGCCGTCGGCCGCAATGAGCTTTCCATCGACAACGTACTGAGGGCGGCCATTCCCGAGGTGGTGGAGCACCAGGCGAAAAAGCCGGGCTATCAGCGCACGCGCCGCTTCGGCCGCGCCACCAGCCAGGACGGCTGGTTCAATATCGACCGGGTGATGAGCCTCAAGTTCCGCGGCGAGGCGGCGGACCCGAAGGCCGCCGGCGGACCTGGACCGATACAGCACGGCCCCGGTCTTGCCATCCGCGGCGTGAAGGACGACCTGCCTGTCACGTTCGAGCCCGGCGGCGCGGTGCCGGGGGACCGGATCGTGGGCGTGATGATTCCCGGCGAGGGCATCCGGATTTTCCAGATCCACTCGCCGCGCCTCAGGGAGTACGAGCACGAGGGCTGGATCGATGTCACCTGGGATGTCGATACGGACACACCCCAGCGCTTTCCGGCGAGAATCAGCGTCACGGCCCTAAACGAGCCTGGAACTTTGGCTCAGATCGCCAAAGTAATAGGGGAGACCGGCGGCAACATCGACAATGTCCGCATGGTGCGCCGGGCGTCCGATTTTACGGAAATGCGCATCGAGCTGGAAGTGCTCGATCTGGTGCATTTGAACCACATCATCGCGGGGCTGCGCGAGAAAGCAGTGGTCAATAAAGTTGAGCGGGTGTTCGATTGATAGGAGAATCTGGCACGCGGGAAACCCTATAGTCGGCCAGATTGGAGTAGTCTGAGGTATGGTTGAGCCACGCCCGCAACTCGTCGAGCGCTTGATGGCGTTAGCGCCCGCCGCCAACTGGCGGTGGTGGCAGCAATTGCGTGCCGCCGGCCGCCGCCTCGTGCGCCAGCGCGCCACCGCCCACGAGATCGCATTGGGGTGCGCGCTCGGCGCCTTTGTCTCCATCACGCCGCTGCTCGGCGTTCAGACGATCCTTGCCGTCATCCTCGCCATCGTGCTGCGGGCCTCGGTGCCCGCCGCCATCGTCGGTACCTTCGTCGGCAATCCGCTGAGCTGGCCGTTCATCTGGGTGTCGACCTATTTCATGGGACTCCAGATGGTGGGTCTCGAAGGTGCGTTCGACCCTGCTGCGGTGCAGCGCAACGTCGAGCTCCTCTGGGCGGCGCTGCTGGATCCCTCCCCACAACTTTTCGATGCAACCGCCGCATTGTTCTGGCCGCTGTTGTGGCCGATGCTGGCGGGCAGTCTGCCCATCGGCCTGCTTACGGCGGCAATCGTCTACTATATTTCGCGCAACGTCGTGCGCGGCTGGCGCCGGCGCCTTATGAATGAGACCACGGCTTCCGCCGAATAGGCCGCCGCTTCCTCCTATGCTTTCCGAGTTTTGCCGAAATGCGTGATCCCGCCTACCTGCGCCTCGGCGTCAACATCGACCACGTGGCCACCATCCGTAACGCCCGTGGCGGACGCCATCCCGATCCTCTGCGCGCGGCCTACATCGCCATCGAAGCCGGCGCCGACGGCATCACGGCGCACCTGCGCGAGGACCGCCGGCATATCTCCGACGACGATATCGCCCGCCTCAAGGACGAGCTGACCCGCCCGCTCAACCTCGAAATGGCCGCGACCGACGAGATGCTCGCCATCGCCCTGCGCCATTTGCCGAATGCCTGCTGCATCGTGCCGGAGCGCCGCGAGGAGCGCACGACTGAAGGCGGTCTCGATGTCGTGGGCGGTGGCGCCCGGCTGAACCGCGTCATCGCTTCGCTGAAGGACGCCGGCGTGCGGGTATCGCTTTTCATCGAGCCCGACAGGGGCGCTGTCGAAGCGTCCGCGCGCGTGGGCGCCGATATCGTCGAGCTGCATACCGGTGCCTATTGCGAGCGCGCCCTGGAGGGTAACGGCGCCGCCGTTGCGCGCGAGATGGCGCGCATCACCGAGGCGGCCCACCTGGCCGCCGCTGCGGGCCTCGAGGTTCACGCCGGGCACGGTCTCACGTTCAACACTGTCGCAGCCGTCGCCCGGCTGCCGGAAATCGTCGAGCTGAATATCGGCCATTTCCTCATCGGCGAGGCCATATTTGGGGGCCTCGGCCGGGCCGTGGAGCGCATGCGCGCGCTCATGGATGCCGCGCGGCGGGAGGCAGCGTCCGAGGACGCCGGAGTAGGGACAGCGTAAGCCTGTGATCCTGGGCGTCGGCAATGATCTGATCGACATTCGCCGCATCGAGAAGACGCTCGATCGGTACGGCGAAAGGTTCATTGCCCGTATTTTCACTGACCTGGAGCGGCGCAAATCCGATGCGCGCCGCCAGCGGGCCGCGTCCTACGCCAAGCGCTTTGCGGCCAAGGAGGCCTGCGCCAAGGCGCTTGGAACGGGCTTGCGCGCCGGGGTTTACTGGCGGGACATGGGCGTCATCAATTTGCCCTCCGGCCGCCCAACCCTGCAGCTAACCGGCGGTGCGGCCAGGATTCTGCGGGAAATGACGCCTCCCGGACACACGGTCCGCATCGATCTGACGCTGACGGATGACTTCCCTCTCGCCGCCGCCATCGTCATCATCTCGGCCCTGCCCGATAAGGCCGATCCGGGGTGAGGGGGAATGGCGCACTGCGGCATGCCGCACGCCGCGGCATGGCGTGAATTGCGCCGTGTCCGCAAAATGGCTATAGCGGCCCGGGGCGTGCAGCCGGGCCTGCCGCATTGGGAGCTTTGCATGGCAGTATCGGCGAATACCAGGAAAGGCGGCGGGTGGCTCGAGACGGTCACCATCGTCATCGAGGCGCTAGCCATTGCCATGGTGGTGCGCACATTCCTTTATCAGCCCTTCAACATTCCTTCGGGCTCGATGAAGGAGACGCTGCTGATCGGCGATTACCTCTTCGTCTCGAAGCTTTCCTACGGCTATTCCCGCTATTCGTTCTACAACTTCATTCCCTTCGAAGGCCGCATCTTCGGCGCCGAGCCCAAGCGTGGCGACGTGGCGGTCTTCAAGCTCCCGCGCGACAACTCGACCGACTACATCAAGCGCGTCATCGGCCTGCCGGGCGACGAGATCGACGTGCGCGGCGGCGTTCTTTTCATCAACGGCGAGGAAGTGCCGCGCAAGCGCGTCGCCGATTTCGTGACGCAGGAAGACAGCGGTCCGCCGCGGCCAATTCCGGCCTATCAGGAGACCTTGCCGAACGGCGTTTCCTACACCGTGCTCGATTCCGAGCAGAACGGTCCGTTCGATAACGTCGGGCCCTACAAGGTTCCGCCGGGCCACTACTTCATGATGGGCGACAACCGCGACAACTCCACCGACAGCCGCGCGTCCTGGGGTGTGGGCTATGTGCCCTACGACAACCTCATCGGGCGGGCGGAGATCATCTTCTTCTCCGCAGCCGTCGACGAGCCGAACGCCTTCCGCTGGTGGAGCCCGTGGACCTGGCCGGCCGATATTCGATGGAACCGTTTCTTCAAGCTGGTGCGCTAGCCTAACAGAGGCTTAATGGTGCCGCCGTGCGCCCTCGGGGCGGCGGTCAAGAATGCTTTCGAGCCCGCGTACGTCCAGTGATACTGCGCCCGAGAAAATATAAGGAGCTCGAGAAAGCGCTGGGGCATCGGTTTCGCAACCAGCAGCTTCTCGAAGTGGCCCTTACCCATGCGAGCATGCGCGGCGGCAAGGCCCACCGCAGCGATAACGAGCGGCTGGAGTTCATCGGGGATCGTGTCCTCGGGCTCGTGATCGCCGAGGCGCTGAGCGAGCGTTTTCCGGAGGCCACCGAAGGTGAGCTTGCGCGCCGCTACAACCGTCTCGTTCGCGGCGAGGCCTGCGCGCGGATCGCCCGCTCCATCGGGGTGGGCGAGTATCTCATTCTGTCGGAGAGCGAAGCAGGCAGCGGCGGGCGCTCGAAAGGCACGATCCTCGCCGACGCGATGGAGGCGATCCTGGGGGCAATCTTCCTCGACGCCGGCTTCCAGACGGCGCGCACCGTGGTGCGCAGTCTCTGGGGTGACGAGGACGACCGCCGTCCTGAAGGCGCGCGCCCCGACGCCAAATCTGCGTTGCAGGAATGGGCGCAGGGGCGGGGGCTTGCGTTGCCCGAATATGTCGAGGTGAGCCGCAAGGGGCCCGACCATGCCCCGCGCTTCACCTCCGAGGTGCGTATTTCCGGCTGCGCCCCGGCGCAGGGCGAAGGGCCTTCGAAGCGGGCCGCGGAGCAGGCAGCGGCACGGATGCTGCTGGAACGTGAGGGCGTAGCGGGAGCCGATGTCGATGAGTGATCGTGAGAACGGAGCAGGGCACGGCATTCCCGAGCCGGCGCAGCAGCGTTGCGGCTTCATTGCCGTGATCGGCGCGCCCAATGCCGGCAAGTCGACGCTGGTCAATGCGCTCGTGGGCGCGAAGGTGTCGATCGTCTCCCACAAGGTGCAGACGACGCGCGTGCCCGTACGGGGCATCGCCAACGTCGGCGACAGCCAGCTCGTGTTCATCGATACGCCAGGTTTGTTCGCGCCCAAGAAGCGGCTCGACACCGCGATGGTCGAGGCGGCCTGGGGCGGCGCACGCGACGCCGACATGGTCGTGCTCGTGATCGACGCCGTGCGGGGCATCGATAGCGAGGTCGAGGGCATCCTCGGCAAGCTCAAGGACGTGAGGCTGCCGCGCATCGCGGTGCTCAACAAGGTCGACAAGCTCGCCGACAAGGCAAAGCTGCTCGCCCTCGCCACGGAGCTGCAGCAGCGCCTCGATTTCGAGACCGTCTTCATGATCTCCGCGACCGCCGGCGACGGCGTCGAGGATCTCAAGAATTTCCTTGCCGGACGAATGCCTCCGGGGCCTTGGCACTATCCGGCCGACGATCTCACCGACGCGCCGCTGCGCCTGCTCGCGGCAGAGATAACGCGCGAGAAGATTTTCCATCGCCTGCACGACGAGGTGCCGTACTCCTCCACCGTCGAGACGACGCAGTGGACCGAGCGCAAGGACGGCTCGGTGCGCATCGAGCAGACGATCTTCGTCGCCCGCGACGGGCAGAAGGCGATCATGCTCGGCAAAGGCGGCCAGACCATCAAGCAGGTGTCGATGGATAGCCGCCGCGAGCTCACCGAGATCCTCGAGCGCCCGGTGCACCTGTTCCTCTTCGTGAAGGTGCGTGCCAATTGGCAGGACGACCCCGAGCGCTACCGCGAGATGGGCCTCGAGCTACCGAAGAAGTAAGTCCGGCGCCTTGCGCATCTCCTGTCATCCCGGGCGAAGCGAGCAACGCAAGCGAGCCCCGGGATCCAGCACAATGAACGGCCAACGGCTCCTTCTATTTGCGGTGTCTTCGACGCGCTTTGTGCTGGGCCGGACAGCGCCTCGCGGTGCTGGGCGCTATCCTCTCGATCTTCGAGTAATCGGCGGCCGCGGCACGTTAACCGCCGCGCTTGACATCGCCATTTCCAGCGCGCACATACCGCCCGCATCTTACCTGCTTGGTATGCAGCGATTGAGAGGAGAAGGCGATGGCCAAAGCAGCCCCCAGCGCGCCCGCGCAAATCACCCTGACATTCCCCGACGGCGCCAACCGCAAGATCGACAGCGGCACGACCGGCTATGAGGTGGCGAAGTCCATCTCGCCGTCGCTTGCCAAGCGCACCGTCGCGATGAGCCTCAATGGCACGCTCGCGGATCTTTCCGATCCGATCACGGCCGATGCCGAGATCAAGTTCGTCTCACGCACCGACGCGGAAGCGCTGGAGCTCATCCGGCACGACGCCGCGCACGTGATGGCGGAAGCCGTGCAGGAGCTGTGGCCCGGCACGCAGGTGACGATCGGCCCGGTAATCGAGAACGGCTTCTTCTACGACTTTGCCAAGCAGCAGCCGTTCGAGCCGGAAGACATTCCGAAAATCGAAAAGAAGATGGGCGAGATCATCGCCCGCAATGCGCCCTTCACCAAGGAAGTGTGGAGCCGCGACAGGACGAAGAAGTTCTTCCGCGATAAGGGCGAGAACTTCAAGGTCGAGCTTGTCGATGCGATCCCTGCCGATCAGGACGTCAAGATCTACAAGCAGGGCGAGTGGCTGGATCTTTGCCGCGGCCCGCACATGACCTCCACGGGACAGATCGGCAAAGCCTTCAAGCTGATGAAGTTCGCAGGTGCCTATTGGCGCGGTGACGCGAACAACCCGCAGCTGCAGCGCATCTATGGCACGGCGTTCGCCACCGAAGCGGAGCTGAAGGATTACCTGCACAGGCTCGAGGAGGCCGAGAAGCGCGACCACCGCAAGCTCGGCCGCGAGATGGATCTCTTCCACTTCCAGGAGGAAGCGCCAGGGTCCGTCTTCTGGCATCCGAAGGGCTGGACGTTGTTCCAGAGCCTCATCGCCTACATGCGCCGCCGCCTCGATAAAGACGGCTACATGGAGGTGAACTCTCCCGACATGATGGAGAAGCACTTCTGGGAGCTTTCCGGTCATTGGGAGAACTACGGCGAGAACATGTTCACGACGACGCTCCCCGATGAGCGTGTGTTCTGCTGCAAGCCGATGAACTGCCCCGGCCACGTTCAGATCTTCAAGCACGGCCTGAAGAGCTATCGCGACCTGCCGCTGAAGATCGCCGAGTTCGGCAAGGTGCACCGCTACGAGCCTTCGGGCGCGCTGCACGGCATGCTGCGCGTACGCCACTTCACGCAGGACGACGCGCACATCTTCTGCACCGAAGACCAGATCATGCAGGAGTGCCTGAAGATCAACGACCTGATGTTGTCGATCTACAAGGACTTCGGCTTCGAGGACATCTTCATCAAGCTCTCGACGCGACCTGAAAAGCGCGTCGGCGCCGATGCCCTGTGGGACAAGGCCGAGAAGGCGCTGTCCGACGTGCTCGACGAGGTGACGAAGCGTTCGAACGGCCGCATCAGGACGGCGCTGCAGCCCGGCGAGGGCGCGTTCTACGGCCCCAAGCTCGAGTATGTGCTGAAGGACGCCATTGGCCGCGAATGGCAGTGCGGCACGACGCAGGTGGACTTCAACCTCGCCAACCGCCTCGGTGCGTTCTACATCGACGAGAACTCCGAGAAGAAGGTTCCCGTGATGATCCACCGCGCCATGTTCGGCTCGCTGGAGCGCTTCACGGGCATCCTCATCGAGAACTTCGCCGGACACTTCCCGCTGTGGCTGTCACCGCTGCAGGTGGTGGTGGCGACGATCGTCTCCGACGCCGACAACTACGCGCTCGACGTGGCTGCAAAGCTGCGCGCGGCGGGACTGCGCGTGGAAACGGACCTGCGCAACGAAAAGATCAACTACAAGGTGCGCGAGCATTCACTCGCCAAGGTGCCGGTGATGCTCGTCGTCGGCAAGCGCGAGGCGGAGGAGGGCAAGGTTTCGATCCGTCGCCTCGGCTCCCAGGCGCAGCAGGTGATGTCGCTCGACGAAGCAATCGCGGGCCTCAAGGACGAAGCCACGCCGCCGGACCTCAAGGCTGAGTAAAGCCCTGCCATCGCGACCCTGTTACACGGGTCGCGACGGCGATCTCAGAACCGGTACGCCCCTCAGGAATACGACAGATACAGCATCGCCATGACGATGCAGATCAGCGCGAATTGCGTCGCGACGCGCAGGCGCATCAGCCATTCGCTGGAATCGGCGCTGCGTCCGGCAACCATGTTCCAGATGCCCAGCGCGAGGCCGCCACCGATGGCACCGAACAGGATGGCTGCGCCATACGGAGCCAGACTTTGGATGACCTGCGAGGGGTGCGCAGCAAGGGCAGCCGACACGTGCTTCTCGATCGTGCCGAATCCGAAGTAGATCGCAATCGCCGCGAAGGCCGCGATCACGCCGGTCATGCTGGCGGCCAGAACGTAGCGGACGTTGTTGCCGGTCACGCCGCCGCGCGCTTCGTCGCCGGAGATTAGCAGGTGATGTGTCTCGTCATAAAAGGCAGCCATGGTGCGGCTCCTTCCGAGGTTCCGGTAAAAGCGTCGAGCCGGGACCATCTCGGCTCTATCGATATATAGGGTGACGCGAAGACGGGGTTTCAATCCCCCGCGCGCCGGCGGTGATCCCGGCGCTCTGCTTTAACGCTGTTCTTCGCGCGCAATCTGGATCGGGCAGCCCGGACCCAAGCCGTGCAGATTGCGTCGACATCGCAGCCGTCCGGGCGACTTTGCCGCCGCGCTTTTGATTTCGGTCTGTGCAACATTCCGCAGGCGTCCGGCTTCGAAGCCTACGCTGCCCGCCGCCATCTCGTCCGAAGAGCATCCCATGCCGTCGAAGCCGCTGTCCCTGCGCGATGGATTGCTTGCGCTGGCCGTGATGGCGGTGTGGGGATCGAACTTCGCTGTCATCCGGCTCGGCCTCGACGATCTGCCGCCGCTGTTCTTCGCCGCCCTGCGCTTCACGTTCGTGGTGCTGCCGGCGGTGTTCTTCCTCAAGCGGCCGCCGGTGCCATGGCGCAACCTCGCGACGTATGGCCTCTTCATCGGCGCTGGCCAGTTCGGCTTGCTGTTCATTGCCATGCGCGGGCACATCACGCCGGGTCTCGCCTCGCTCGTCATCCAGCTGCAGGCATTCTTTACAATCGGCATCGCCGCATATCTGACGGGCGAGCGCGTGCGTCCGTTTCAGATCGCGGCGCTATTGGTGGCCGCTTCCGGCATTGCAATCATACTCGCGCACACGGATGGCGCGACGACGCCGCTGGGCCTCGCGCTGGTATTGGCGGCCGCCATGTGCTGGGCGATCGGCAACGTCGTGGTGCGCTCGACGCCGAACGTCAACATGCTGGCCTATGTCGTATGGGGCAGCATCTTCTCCGCGCCGCCGCTCTACGCGCTGTCGCTCATTTTCGAGGGGCTGCCGGCGATGCGCGAGGGCATCGCGAATGCCGATCTCGGCACCGCCGCCGTGCTCGCATACCAGTCGATCGGCAACTCGCTGTTCGGCTATGCGGTGTGGGGATGGCTGTTGTCGCGCTACCCGGCGGCGACGATCGCGCCGATGTCGCTCCTGGTGCCGGTGTTCGGTATCGCCGCTTCGGCGCTGTGGCTCGGCGAGCCGTTGCAGGACTGGAAGCTCGGCGCGGCAGGCCTCGTGATGGCGGGGCTTTGTCTCAACGTTCTGTGGCCGCGCTTTGCCGCCATCCGCGGCGCCCGCACACCACCGGCCGCTTGACCAATCGCTCCTCCGCGAGCATGCGATTCCCTAGGCCAATACGGACAATCCCGCCCGAAGCGCTAAAGCAGTGGCGCTAGCAATGGAGATGCAGCCACAGACGCAGCTCACCGGGGGATTATCTCCGGTGTCATTTTTGATTCGAATCAGCATAAGCAGTCCTTTCAAGGAGATGCTGATGGCCAAAAGGCGCTTGTTTGGGGAGCCGCCACCTGATCGTCCATTTGGGCAAGTGTGGCCTCGGGATCGCGATCCAAACTCACCCAAAAAAACATCCAAGGTATCTTTAACTGTGCCTCGCCTGAGCCGGGCAACTCGCGTGCGTCGGTTTGCATGGCGCCGTGTGGTGCGACCGTTCCTGCTCTGGAGCAAGGATCTAATAAAGCGCGCCTGCGATGAGTTACTTGTTTTCAGCCTGAAGGCGCTAGCCCTTGTGATGATTATCGCCTTTCTCAGTGGCAGTGTGGTTGCCCTCCGAAACTATAGTCTACGGCACATCGTCGATACCGTCGTTGTCACGCTATCGAAGCAGCATGGTATCGAGACCGGCAGTATCGGTATTGAACGGACGAAGCCTACGACCCCCAATCCTGAGGAACTGCCTCAGGTCACTCCGCCTGCACCTCAAAAGGATGGCCTACCTGACGGTATCGAGACCGGCAGTATCGGTATTGAACGGACGAAGCCTACGTCCCCCAGTGCTGAGAAACTGCCCCAGGTCACTCCGCCTGCATCTCAAAAGCATGGCCCACCTTTGGCTATGACAAAGCGGCGCCCCATGGCGACGAGGGAGAAAACGTTTTTCGACAGGCTTATTGATCGGATCGACGAGGCACTCGGCTGGAAGAAGAAATAACGTCTGGCGAGTGTTTGAATTGTCGTGAAGCGACCTTCGTTCGCGGATAATCTATGGGGGAAGGCTCCGAACGTCAGCAGCCCCTGGCTTCAACGGTGTTCCGTCGTGAATGATAATGCCATCGGCGATCTCCGCCAGCGGGTCGACGCCCGAGAAGGGATTGCGACCCCGGCAGCCGGCTCTTAGTGCCTGCAACAGATATGTTTGGCCGGCATCCTTCACGCAAATGATTACGCCGCGCGGCGTGGCGTTGCGGCACCCGGTGTGGGCGGCGAAACGCTCGCCCGGTTTGCCGCCAATGCTGGCCGGCGTCGTCGCAACCGAGCGGGTATCGTAGCGCCCGGCTTCAAATATCTGCCGCACCAGCGCACTGCACGGCCCAGCATTTCTCACAACGCGAAAATCAACGGGGTCCAGATCCTTGCCAAGTTGGCCAAGCGGATCGAACCGAAGCGATGCGTTGCCGGCGCTTTGCGTTGCACTCCAGCGCGTATCGTCATACGTGACCCGCGCATTCATGAGGGCGGCAGTCATATCGCCCGCGTGGGCCGCGAAGGGCAGAAGCGCGAGCCAGCAGATGCTGAGCAAAATGCGGCGCCGCCATGTATGGCCGCACGCCGCGATCCCCATCAGAACCCGCCGCCCAGCGCGTTGCCGACCATGTCGACGATGCTCGACGGCTGCTTCTTCGTCCGTGCCACGGGGCGTGTGGCGGAGGTGCTGAAGCCACCTGCGGGCTCGGCGGCGCCGACGGGCGCGAGGTGATCGCGGCCGATGTCGATCTGGTCCCACTTGCCTTCCAGCGCGAGCGAGATGCGCTTTTCGTGTCCGTAGATGTCGTTGAAGGTGCGCACCTTGCCATCCTCACCCGCCCAGACGGTGAAATAGACGAGGTGCATGGGGATGCGCTTCTCCAGCACGATCTCGTTGTTGCGCGGGCCATCGCGCATGGTGGACTGCACCTTTGCGGCATCCCAGCCCTTGTCCTCGGCGAGAACGAGCTCCGCCATCTTCATCGGATTGCGCAGTCTCAGGCAGCCATGGCTCAGCGTGCGCACGTTCTGCCCGAACATCCATTTGTCGATGGTATCGTGCATGAAGATGGTGTGCTGGCTGGGGAACGTGAACTTGACGACGCCCATCACGTTCTTCTTGCCCGGCGGCTGCACCACCTCGTAGTCACGGATGTCGGCGACGTTCCAGTCGATGGTGCGATAGTCGAGCGGCTTGCCGTCCTTGGTCTCCAGCTCGAGGTCGTGCTGGCGGAACATGGCGCCGCTGCGGCGCAGGTCGGGCTGCAACTCGTGAACTTTGATGGATTCGGGCACGCGCCACATCGGCTTGAAGACGATGGTCTTCAGCGGACGCGTGAAGATCGTCGTCTGCTTGCCCGTCTCGCCGACGACGATGCGCTCCGAATGGACGACTGCGCCATCCTTGTAGAGGTAGGCCATGAACTCGGGCACGTTCGCCAGAATGTGCATCTGCCCGAGGTCTTCAGGCATCCAGCGCCACTCTTCCATGTTGGCGAGGATGCGCCGGGCAATCGGCTTGCCCCGATTGGCGAGATAGGCCTGACGCAGCCGCTCGAACTGGGGATGCTTGGGATGCAGGCCGCGCAGGTAGGCAGCAGGGTCCGCTGAAGCTGCCGCCTCGTTGAAAACGGTCTCGGGATCGAGGAGCTGCGGCTTGCGGTCGAGGTTGGAGTTGAGAAGGATCGCCGGCTCCGTGATGCGACCGCCGCGGGCGTGGCGCGCGTACTTCAACAGCGCAAGCGAGATTTCGACATCGGCTTTGCCGAGCGTCTCCGCATCCAGCTTCGCCGGTGGCGGGATCGCGGGCAGGTTGAATTCCTTGACGTCGAGGCCCCAGTCACCGGCTTTGAGAATTTCCGCGCCGAGAGCAGCGCCGCGATCGGTGAGCCCGCCCTCCGTCAGCCAGATCGGGGCATCCCGGCGTGCAGCGTAGAAGTCGGAAAGGACGGCCCGTTCCTTCAGCTCCTGGGCCGAGCCGTCGACAGGCAGGCTTTTGAGCTTGAAGCGGACGGCGCTGGCGACGGGGTTCGCGTCGACCGGCGGCGCGATGGGCGGCGTGATCGCGGGGTCGGTCGCGACGGGCGCCTCGGCGATGCTGGGCGCAGCGATGGCCGGGGAGCCGGCGACGAGAAACGCCAGGCCCGCGGCGAGCATGTGGTTCGGTATGCGAATCATTCCCCCTCCGAAGGGCGGCAGGCTATCCGAGCCATGCCATTCTGGCCAGGGTAGCAAACCAGCAGCATCCCTCCCCTCCACAGGTCGTCGCGACCCCGTTGATAGAGGTTGCATATTTAGATTTTCACAACCAGGACTCAGCTCCGAAATTTGAGGTGATTCCCTTTGGCCCGTTGCTGAGGTCCAAATGACAAAAAAAGAACGTAAATCTAAAAAAGATCGCAAGCCTAAGACTATTACCGTTTCATGTATGAATTTAACTATAAGTCCTCATCCCTATGGGGTCTATGAAGACTTCATTTTGAAGAACGTGAACAACGAAGTACATGCCTTCGGCGAGGAGCGTGCGCAAATTGTTAACGCTTCAAAGCGACAGATGCACAAGAAAAAATGGGCTTTATGTGGCTACTTACTGGTTTATACTGAGCTGATTAAGGGTGGCGCTTGGTTTGACGTTCAAGCCCGCGAAGTGATCTCCGGTGAGGAGGCGGAAAACATTCAATTACCCGAGAACTATCGCCCAAACGTGAAATCATTTCGGTTTGTGTTTGATTTGGAGAGGCACGAGCTATTTTATGAGAGAATAAACGATAAGGATCAAAAGCTTCCGCCAAAAAAATTGAAAAAAATACTCGAAAACATGGCCGAAACGGAGGGCGTACGGAGGGAGTTTCCTGACGTATCCGTTACGGTGATGCCGACTAAAGACGCTCTTGAAAAGGTTTTAGCGGTCCCCAACCTCAAGAAGTTGGAGATTCGCCTGGAGCGCCCCAATGCGGACGATATCGAGGATCACAAGCATAGACTGATGCGAAGACTGGAGGCTATGGGTGCCCGCAAAGAGGATATAATACTTACAAAGGCGAAAGGAGCGATGGCGTTGGTTCCAGATGAGGAAACCAAGATTCTCGCTCGCGTCGGATCCATCTCGGGTTACGTCCGCGCAATTGGCAAGACGCTCGCTGGCATGCTGGTGGATAGAAAGACTACTGATTATCCGTATGAAGAGACCGTGGAGTTGGATGGCAGCGACCCGTTTGAGATCATATTTGGATTGATTGACAATGAGGCACTGGAATAGCGTAAGGGTGTCGTGGCTCCGGGTGGCGAAAAATTGGGGTCAATACTGGCGCCTTTACGGCGGCTTTGTTGCGTTGTCGCGCTCTCCATATTTTGGACTAGCTGTTGTGCTTTCCGTCATTAGCGCCATGGGCGGTGGTGTTGATGTTGATTGGGCAAGTGTCGCTTTCACAATAATACCGAGCCTGCTCGGTTTCTCCATCGGCGCGTTTGCTATTCTTCTCGTATTTTCAAGCGAGAAATTTTTGCGTCTCATTTCAGAAGGCGGACGCGGAGATTCTCTCTTTATTTCGGCCAGCGCTACATTCGTTCACTTCATAGTGGTGCAGGTATGTTCGCTCACTCTCGCGATGCTGGGCAACGTGGGTGTGCCTCTCGCAAACATTCTTACTATGTTCGGTATTTACTATTCCGTATTCTCGGCATTGGCGGCATGTTTTGTATTGTTTGATATCGCGCAAGTATACAACCGGGCGGCGAGCGTCCCTGATGCGGATGCCGGAGTTAAGTTGGATGCTGAGCCGACAGACACGGAAATAAGTCAGCCGCGCCCGCGATAGGGCGGCACGCCCTGGTCGGGCAGCCAGACATCCTGCGGCAGGGTCCCCGTCTGCCAGAAAACATCGATGGGAATGCCGCCGCGGGGGAACCAATAGCCGCCGATGCGCAGGAAGTGCGGCTCCAGGAGCTGCACGAGGCGCTTGGCGATGGCGATGGTGCAGTCCTCGTGGAAGGCGCCGTGATTACGGAATGCGCCGAGGTAGAGCTTCAGCGACTTCGATTCCACGAGCCAGTCGCGCGGCACGTAGTCGATGACGATGTGCGCGAAGTCGGGCTGGCCCGTCACGGGGCACAGCGAGGTGAATTCCGGCGCGGTGAAGCGGGCGAGATAGCGCGCGTCGGGATGCGGGTTCGGCACCCGTTCCAGCACCGCCTCCTCGGGGCTCTCCGGCAGCTTGGTTGCCTGCCCGAGGATGGTGACGGTCGTGTCCTTGCGGCCCATGGCTACTCCGCTACTCCGCTGCGATGCGTGCCGGGGCTGGACCCGTGTAGATCGCGCCCTCACGGCAGCTGTCGCGCGCAATCTCGATCTGCGCGAGGCCGGGGACGCGGTTCTGCAGGCGGTTCCACAGCCAGATGGCGATGCGCTCCAGCGTCGGGGCCTCGAGCCCTTCGATCTCGTTCAGCAAGCGATGGTCGAGCGCATCCTGCGCCTCGGCCATCATTTGCGACAGCTCGTCGAAATGGAACACATAGCCGGTGTCGCTGCCGGGCGTGCCCTCGACCGTGATGCGGGCGCGGAACGAGTGCCCATGCACACGCGAGTTCGGATGCCCCGCCGGAGCCGTCGGCAGGTAGTGGGCAGCCTCGAACAGAAACTCTTTATAGATGCGCATTCGGCGTCTCTAAGGGATTTTCTCGTGCAGTTCCAGTGCCGTTAGTCAGGACCTGTCCCAGCAGGAAAGGGGCGTCCTCAGGGAATGCCGAGCAGTTTATGGGTCTGCACCGACAGCCTCCAGGCCGGGTGCGCCTTGCAGTAGGCAATGGCCGCCTGCGTATTTCTCGCCGCCTCGGGCCCGTCCATGGGCTGGAGGTAGCGGTGGGTGAAGGCTAGCCCGGCGAGGCCTTCGGGATCGAGCCCCGCCTGCGGGTATACGAGCTTCAATTCGTCGCCGGAGCGCTGCTTGAGGTCGGTGCCTGCCTTCGGACTGACGCAGATCCAGTCGATCGCCCGCGGAACGGGGAGAGTGCCGTTGGTCTCGATGGCGATGGTAAAGCCGTGCCCATGCAACGCGGCAATGAGCGCCGCGTCAACCTGCAGCATGGGCTCGCCGCCCGTGAGCACGACGAGGCTCGGCCCGGCAGCGCCCGCGACGGTGACGCAGGCACCGGCGAGTTGTTCTGCGGTCGCGAATTTGCCGCCGCCTTCCCCGTCGGTACCGACGAAATCGGTATCGCAGAATTGGCAATCGGCCTTGCTCCGGTCGGCTTCCCGGCCGGACCAGAGATTGCAGCCGGCAAAGCGGCAGAACACGGCGGGTCGCCCCGCGTTCGTGCCTTCGCCTTGCAGCGTATAGAAAATCTCCTTCACCGCGTACATGCGCGCATCCCTAATGCCCCGCACCGGGCGGTTCAAGCGGGCATGCCCGGAAGAGGCAGGGAAAGCCCCGCCGACGCTAAGATGGCGCTTTGTGTTTCATGTGCCAGCGGGGGCACATATTGGGCGCTCCCCAGCGCAGCCTCTACGCGATGGCATCGAACGGCACTGCCGGACCCGACCCCGCGCCGGTGCGTTCGATGGTGGCGCCGATTTCCTTGAGATCCGCCGGGGTGAGCGTGAGGCTCGCCGCCGCGATCCACCCGTCCACCTGTTTGGGAGCGCGCGCGCCGACGATCGCCCCGCTGACGCCGGGCCAGGCGAGCGTCCACGCGATCGCCGTGGCGGCCGCCGTCGTGCCGTGACGCTCGCCCACATGGCGCATCGTTTCGGCGAGGGCGAGGTTGGCTTTCAGCTTGTCGCCGCTGAACTCGGCGTTGCGCGAGCGCCAGTCGTTCGCGGGAAGGCTTGCAGCGCGCTCTGCGGTGAATGCACCGGTAAGGAGGCCCGCCTGCATCGGGCTGTAGACGATGACGCCGGTGTCGTGCGTGATGCACCACGGCAGCTCGCTGGCTGCGAACTCTCTTCGAATGGCCGAGAAGGGCGGCTGTAGCGTATCGACGTGGCCGATGCGCTCTGCCGCTTCGAGCTGGGCCACGTTGTGGTTGGAAAGACCAACAGCGCGAACCTTGCCCTCCTTTTTCAGGTTGAGCAGCTCCTGCCAGTACTCCTCGATCGGCGTGCCGTCCCTTGCGGGCCAGTGCATCTGATAGAGATCGATGCGCTCCACGCCGAGACGGCGCAGCGATGCTTCGAGCTCGAAGCGGATGCTTGCCGGATCGCCCACGTTCTGCGGTGGCGCCATGCGGTCCGCTTCGTCCCAGCGCAAACCGCACTTCGTGAAAACATAGGGGCGCTCGCCGGCAGGCATCTCCGCGAGCGCTTTACGTACGACCTCCTCGGAATGGCCGAGGCCATAGATCGCAGCGGTATCGATCCAATTGACCCCGCGGGCAACGGCATGGCGGATCGCAGCGATGGACTGGCTGTCGTCCTGCTCGCCCCAGCCGACAGCCCAGTCGCCGCCGCCGATGGCCCAGGCGCCGAGACCAACGGGCGTAATCAGCATATCGGTGCGTCCGAGGCGACGCTTGGGCAATGCGGATTTTCCGTCGGCGGTCATGGGATATTCCTTCAAGGCTGCGGACGCCGCGCGCGTGCCGGCATCTCGACTGCTATGCATGGCAGCTCACGACGGCGGCCGTAGCCGCCGCCGATCGCGATGGCGATCTGTCCCCTCAGGGATGTTGCGCTTAAGGCGTGTGGGTGACGCGCGTCGCCTCATAGAGGAACCACACGCGCCGCTCCGTCTCGTCCATCCAGACTTCGAGCAGGCTCGCCGTTGCCACGTCGCCATGCTCGTCACACAGGTCGTGCACTTCCTTCATGCGTCCGACGAGATCTTTGTTGTCGTCGCGCAATTCGGACAGCATGTCCTGCGGCGTGACGAACGGCGCATCGTTGTCTTCCACCCGCTGCAAACGGGCGATCTCGCCGATGGAATGCAGCGTCGTTCCGCCGATCTTGCGCACGCGCTCGGCCATCGGATCGGTCATGGCGAAAATCTGATCGCCGTGCTCGTCGAGCAGCAGATGGTAGTCGCGGAAATGCGGGCCGCTCATGTGCCAGTGGAAATTCTTGGTCTTGAGGTAGAGCGCGAAGGTGTCGGCGAGCAGTGCGTTCATTGCGCCGGAAATATCGCGGATGGTGTTGGTATTGTAGAGACTGGGAGTCTGCAAAGGCGCCTTGCGGCGGTCGGCGGCTTTGCCTTCAGCGGCTTTGGTCATCGTGCCCATGGGAAATCTCCTTGGCGGTGATGTGCGTGAGTATATGCCCCCTCCCATATGCGAACGCATACACAAGGTTGCGACCCGACTAATGTCCGGTTGACGGGCGCCGTTTGACGCATCGGCCAAATGAACGTTTCGGAAACTTTTGTTCTGCGCTGCGCCGCGACCGCCGCCGGCAAAAAATTCGCTCGAAACTGTAAGGGTTTCGCAGAGCCCGTCTCGACAAAGGGAACATTCGCGATGGCGAAGAGCATGCTGCCGCCGATGCGCGGCGCTGGCAGCCCGGAGGCATGCCCGTTCGAGCTTTGCTCCGTCAGCGACCGAAGACGACCGTGCGCTCGTGCAGGTCCTGCAGGGGTCTGCTGTTGTCGGGATAGAGCTTTGCGAACGTGTCGATCTGCTCGCGCGAAGCGGTGAGAGGCTCGGCAAAAACGATCCAGTCCACGATCTCGCTGCACGGCGGCGTCGTGAGCGAGCCTTCATAGCGATAGAATTTCGATCCCACCGGCACGAGGCGCGCAAGGTCGATGGCCTCTTTCGCCTGCGCCTCTCCTGTCGTCGCGGGGGCAGCCTGCCAAAGCTTTGCGATTTCAGCGCTCGGCGCGCCCTCCGTGATCATCACGCCCAGCACCAGCAGCTTGCCGTCGGCGCCGCGATTGACGAAGTGCGCTTCAAGCGGCGCCCGCGCACCGGCGATAGTGTGCTCGCTCGGATGATGGAAATGGACTTGAAGCAGAGTGTAAGTGTTGCCGGCAAACGTCATCGTGCTGCCGGCTGGGGCCGCTGCCTGGATCGTGTGGCCGTTGTTGCTCACCATCGGAGCGAACGGCTTCCACTGCAGCTGTATTTCGCCGATGTCGGTGCGGTGGGCGTCCGTCAGATCCACCGGGGATTGGCGATGGCCGAGGCTGCAGGCGGTAAAGTCCGCGCTCAAATCACCCCAGTGCGTGGGTCCGTCCTTGCCGGTGTAAGTCCAGTGCGGCTGATGCTCGCCCGCAGACGCTGAGATGCCGCCGCAAGCAATGAGTGTGGCGGCGAGTGCAAATCCAAAAAAGAGGGTGCGCATAGAAGGAGCCGGAAAAATTATCGGCAAAATCGCCCTATTGCTCACGATCGAGCATGGGCAATATGCCCTGGCCAGCTTTCCCAACCCTTACGGCGCAGGGCGCAGGCGGGACAGTGACCGCAACCATAGCCCCACGGGTGACGCCGGGTGCGAACACCGAGATAGCAGGTGTGGCTTTCCTCGACGATGAGATCGACAAGCGTGTCCCCGCCGAGATCGTGCGACAGCGCCCAGGTGCCGGCCTTGTCGATCCACATCAGCGGCGTTGCGATCGTGAAGTCGGCATCCATGCCGAGCGAGATCGCCCTGCCGAGGGTTTGCAGCGTGTCGTTGCGGCAGTCAGGATAGCCTGAAAAGTCGGTCTCGCACATGCCGCCGACGAGGGTGCGTATGCCGCGCCGATAGGCGAGGGCGGCGGCGTAGGTGAAGAACAACAGGTTGCGTCCGGGCACGAACGTCGACGGCAGCCCTTTGTCGTTCAGCACGATTTCCGCTTCGCGGGTGAGGGCTGTGTCGCTGAGGCGTGCCAGCTCCGGGAGCGCGAGCATGTGGTCGGGGCCGAGCCGTTCGCCCCATTCGGGCTTCATGTCGGCGAGCGCATCGCGTAGCGTCGCGCGCTGAGAAAGCTCTGCGGCGTGACGCTGGCCGTACTCGAAGCCGACCGTTTCGACGCGGGCAAAGCGCGTCAGCGCCCAGGCGAGGCAAACCGTCGAATCCTGTCCCCCGGAGAACAGAACCAGCGCTGCGGTTTCCTCAGCCATGGCCGGTCCGCTAGAGGTTGGCGCCGTCGAACTTGCGGATATTCAGGCCATCGAGGTCGACATCGTCCAGGCACCGCACGTTGATCGCCACGGTTTTGCCTCCGTCGGGTCCTGTGCCGCGGCTAAACGAGCCGACCCCGCACTTCGAGCAGAAGAGGTGGTGAATCACCCCCTTGTTGAAGGTGTAGTCGGTGAGTGTTTCCTCGCCGGCCGTGAGTCGAAAGGCCTCTTCGGGCACGAATGCGAGCAGCAACCCACGCTTGCGGCAGATCGAGCAGTTGCACGAAATGACCTGGCTGAGGTCGGCGTCGGCCTCGTAGGTGACGGTTCCGCAATGGCAGCTGCCGGTATAGGTTTTCGTCTCGGACATTCTAAAACGCTCCTTCCGTCTGCCGCATGGCCTCAGGGTCACGGCGGTGCCGTGCCACCTTGAACCCTTTGCGCGTCCCGCAAGAGCGGCTAAAAGGCGCCGGAACCTCCCACGCCCGTCCGTGGCCTGCAACCCATAAGGTATGACCATGACTGCCATCATCGACATCATCGGCCGCGAGATCCTCGACAGCCGCGGCAACCCGACGGTGGAGGTGGATGTCGTGCTGGAGGACGGCGCGCTGGGCCGCGCCGCCGTGCCCTCGGGCGCTTCGACGGGCGCGCACGAGGCCGTCGAGCTGCGCGATGGCGATAAGGACCGCTACCTCGGCAGGGGCGTCGAGAAGGCGGTCGCGGCGGTAAACTCGGAAATCTACGATGCGCTCGCGGGCATGGATGCGGAGGACCAGCGCGGTATCGACGCTGCGCTCATTCAGCTCGACGGCACGCGCAACAAGTCACGCCTCGGCGCCAACGCCATCCTGGGCGTCTCGCTGGCCACCGCGAAGGCCGCCGCCATCGCCAGCGGGCTGCCGCTCTATCGCTATCTCGGCGGCGCCGGAGCCCACGTGCTTCCCGTGCCGATGATGAATATCGTCAACGGCGGCGCGCACGCCGACAACCCCATCGACATTCAGGAATTCATGATCATGCCGGTGTCGGCCGGTTCGATCGCGGACGCCGTGCGCGTGGGCGCGGAAGTATTCCACACGCTCAAGAAGGCGCTGAAGGATGCCGGCCACAGCACCAGCGTGGGTGACGAGGGCGGCTTTGCGCCGAATCTCAAGTCCACCGACGACGCGCTGGGCTTCATCATGAAGGCCATCGAAACCGCCGGCTACAAGCCGGGCGATGACGTGATGCTCGCGCTCGACTGCGCATCGACGGAATATTTCAAGGACGGCAAGTACACGCTCGCCGGCGAGGGCAAGACGCTCGATGCCGGCGGGATGGTGCAGTACCTCGAAGCGCTCGTTAATCGCTATCCGATCATCTCCATCGAGGATGGGATGGCCGAGGACGACTGGGAGGGCTGGAAGGCGCTCACGGATGCCATCGGCGCGCGCTGTCAGCTCGTGGGCGACGATCTCTTCGTCACCAACACCGAGCGCCTGGAGCAGGGGATCAAGCGCGGCATCGCCAACTCGATCCTCGTGAAAGTCAATCAGATCGGCTCGCTTTCGGAAACGCTCGACGCCGTTTCGATGGCGCAGCGCGCTGCGTACACCGCGGTGATCTCGCATCGCTCGGGCGAGACCGAGGACGCGACCATTGCCGATCTCGCCGTCGCCACCAACGCCGGTCAGATCAAAACCGGCTCGCTGTGCCGCTCCGATCGCCTTGCGAAGTACAATCAGCTCATCCGCATCGAAAATGAGCTGGGCGACACGGCGCGCTACGCGGGCAAGAGCGTGATCCGCGGCGGGGCTGGCGCAGCGTAGATCTAAGGCCCATGCCGACGGTGAGCTGCACACGCACGGCGCTCACCGTCTCTTTCCTGTGGCGGATCTCACGCCGCCTGGTTGAATGCGGCCCTATATCGATCGCGCCCGGCATTTTTGGCGGCATACAGCGCGCGGTCGGCGGCATCGATGAGATGTTCGAGCGCAACACCTGCGTCGATCACCACTGTCGCCACGCCGATGCTGATCGTTACCCACGGCAGGGCATCGACCCGGGCCTCGTGCGGGATTTCGAGCGCCCGTACGGCGTCGCAGATCCGCTGGGCAAGACCCTCTGCCTGCTCTTGTGAAGTCCCGAGAAGAAAGACCACAAATTCTTCGCCGCCATAGCGCGCCGCGATATCGTTATCCGCACGGACAACTTGGGCGATCCGGTGGGCAACCGCGCGGAGGCAGTCGTCTCCTGCGATGTGCCCATAAAAGTCGTTGAATGACTTGAAGTGGTCGATGTCGAGCATGAGGAGGGTGGCCGAACGCCCCCTATTGCGCTGGTCGGCAAACGCTGCGGCACCCCGCTGGTCGAACGAGCCGCGATTGGCAAGGCCGGTGAGGGCATCGGTGTTCGACAGCGCCCTCAGCTTTTCACGGTCGGCGGCGGCTGCCGCAAGACGAAGCGCCTCGCGTGTGTTGAGGAGATAAGCAAGACGGGCGCTGCGCTCGGCGCGGTAGTTCGCCACCAATCCTGAGCCACCGGTGATTAGCGCCAAAAGCCCAATGCCCCAGCCAACCGGGCTATCGAAGCCGGTGTGAAAAAGGGCAAGGATGGAGATACCGAGGCAGCACACCGTCGTATAGGCAAGCGATTTCCCGAAACGGGCGACCACGGTCGTGTTGCCGTATATGACGGCGAGCATCGGCGGATAGAACGCCATCGATGCCAGGGGCGCCGTGGAGAGTATCGGCAGCACGGCAAGCGCCATAATGGTGATCACGCCGACCGCCGCCAGGGTCCATTCACGGGTGGAGCAAGCAAGGCGTGGCGCGACGAGCATTGTCCCGAACAGTAGAGGCAGCGGCAGCAGGCGGATAGCAAGTCCGAGCAGGCCGATATCGGGAATGAAGGCAAAGTCTGTCAGCACCGTCAGGAAGTAAAAGAAAATTCCCAGCCCGACCGTGATGTTTATCTCGTGCAACCGGCTGGTGCGGGTGTCGGCCTCGAAGCGGCGTTCTACCGCTGGATCGAACCAAGGCGTGAGATCCCGCAAGCGCATGCTACCGGTGGCCCCATAACGGGCGATCTCGCTATTCAAAACCTCGTCGATACCGGCCTCTCGAAGGTTGCTAGAGCCCGTTGCATGGCCCGGCATGCCGCATATCCAGAATGGAAAGAGGGAAGGGTGAACTCACGCCCCCGAGCGTGTCCCGACGAGCGCTAAAATTTAGCTTCCGTCCACGGCGCAAATGACGGCTGGGCAGCAACAAAGTTAGGGAGAGCTTAGGCGATTTGATCCGTTTGCAGGCAGCTCTGCTCCGAGGCCTGCTGCGTAAGGTCAGCTGCGGACGTGAGGGAATGCAATGCAGCTGCTCAATGAAACGGCGCTTTACCGCCCATTAAGCACCCCGTGTCATAACAGCGGTGTCCACCAATCAAGTGCAGCGTAACCGCCAGTGCTGCGTCAGCCAAAAATCCATGATCGACGTTCGAGGCCACGGCAGGCGACGGTGTTGCTTCTCTGCCTGGGTTTGACGGCCTACTTCGTCCATCATGCCATCAATGGCCGGCACGGCTTCGAGGCACGATCTCGATTGATCGAGCGATCCGCTCTGTTGGAGTTCGAGATCAAAAGCCTCGAAGCCGTGCGCGCCAAGCTCGAGCGCGACGTGGCTCTGCTCGCCGCTCCCAAACCCGACCCCGATCTTGTCGAAGAAATCGCCCGCGAGGTCCTCGGCTTCGTGCGCCCCGACGATCAGGTGGTCACACGGCCCTGAGCCCGCGACCCTTGCGCTGCGCGCATGGGTTCATGCCGTCGCAGCCGGGTTTTCTGGCCATCCACCATTGCCTCTTGTAGGGTCCGACTCCAACGTCAACGGCTCGCGACGGTAGGAACTTCCGGATGGCTTCGGACAAATCCACGCGCAATACCTCGGGCGCCAAGCGCGGTACCCCCGGTGCACAGCAGACGTCCGCAGTCGCGGCACTCACCCGCGAGCAGCGCCTCGATGCATATCGGCAGATGCTGTTGATCCGCCGCTTCGAGGAAAAGGCCGGCCAGCTCTACGGCATGGGTCACATCGGCGGCTTCTGCCATCTCTACATCGGCCAGGAGGCCGTCGTCGTCGGCATGCAGATGGCGCTCGAGCCGGGCGATCAGGTCATCACCGCATACCGCGATCATGGCCACACGCTGGCTTGCGGCATGGAAGCGAAGTCCGTCATGGCGGAGCTGACAGGGCGTCGCCACGGCTGCTCCAAAGGCAAGGGCGGCTCCATGCATATGTTCGCGCCCGACAAAGGCTTCTACGGCGGCCATGGCATCGTCGGCGCATCGGTGCCGCTCGGTGCGGGGCTCGCCTTCGCGAACAAATATCGGAACAACGGCCGCGTCTGCCTCGCCTACTTCGGCGACGGCGCCGCGAACCAGGGTCAGGTCTACGAGACCTTCAACATGGCGGAGCTCTGGAAGCTTCCCATTGTGTTCATCATCGAGAACAACAAGTACGCGATGGGCACCTCGATAGAACGCTCCTCGTCGACGACCAACCTTTCCCAGCGCGGGCTATCGTTCGCCATTCCGGGCGAGCACGTCGACGGCATGGACGTGGAGGAGGTGCGGGCGGCTGGCTTGCGCGCCGTGAGCCATGCCCGGCGCGGCGAGGGTCCGATCATCCTCGAAATGATGACCTACCGCTATCGCGGGCATTCCATGTCGGACCCCGCGAAGTACCGCACGCGCGAGGAAGTGCAGCACATGCGGGAGACGCACGATCCCATCGAGCAGGTGCGTACGCGCCTGCTGAAAGATGGCGTCGGCGAGGACGAGCTGAAGGCCATCGACCGGAAGGTGCGCGATGAGGTGAATGCCGCCGCCGACTTCGCCCTCTCCGATCCCGAGCCCGATCCGTCCGAGCTCACCACAGACGTTCTGGTCTAAGCAATCACCGGGTCCATGCCGCATGCCGACCAATGTCCTGATGCCCGCCCTTTCACCCACCATGGAAGAGGGCACGCTCGCCAAGTGGCTGGTGCAGGAAGGCGCGACCGTCAGGTCTGGCGATGTGATTGCCGAAATCGAGACCGACAAGGCGACGATGGAGGTTGAGGCGGTCGACGAAGGCCGTCTTGCGAAGATCCTCGTTCCGGCCGGCACCGAGAACGTGCGCGTGAATACCCCCATCGCGGTGATCGAAGCGGACGACGAAGCCTATGCCTCGGACGCGGCCGCTGCCGCGCAAACCAAAGCCGAGCCACAAACCAAAGCTGAACCGGAGCCCCCTGCCGCAAGCGAGGCGAAGTCAGCGCAGGCCGAGCCGAGCTCAGCGCCGCCGAAGCCGGTTGCAGTCACCGCGGATACCTCTGTTCAAGAACAACCCGCGCAGGCGCAGCCGGAAATCGCGCCTGGAGCCGAGATGGTCCAGCAGACCATGCGCGAAGCACTGCGCGATGCCATGGCCGAGGAGATGCGCCGCGACGAGGATGTATTCCTCATGGGCGAGGAGGTCGCTCAGTACCAGGGCGCCTATAAGATCAGCCAGAACCTTCTGGAGGAATTTGGCGCACGCCGCGTGATCGACACGCCCATCACCGAGCAGGGTTTTGCCGGCGTCGGCGTTGGCGCAGCCTTCGCGGGCCTCAAGCCGATCGTCGAGTTCATGACCTGGAACTTCGCCATGCAGGCGATCGACCAGATCGTCAACTCCGCCGGCAAGACCCATTACATGTCGGGCGGGACGGTCGCGGTGCCGATCGTCTTCCGCGGCCCCAACGGCGCAGCCGCCCGCGTCGCAGCCCAGCACAGCCAGTGCTACTCGGCCTGGTACGCGCACGTGCCGGGATTGAAGGTTATCGCGCCTTCGACGCCGGCGGATGCAAAGGGCCTCCTCAAAGCGGCGATCCGCGATCCGAACCCGGTCATCTTTTTAGAGAACGAGATCCTCTACGGTAGCCATGGGCCGGTGCCGAAGGGCGATGATTTCGTTCTGCCCATCGGCAAGGCGCGCATCGCCCGGCCCGGCCGCGATGCAACGGTCGTCTCGTTTGCCCGCGGCATGGTGTATGCCCTGGCCGCTGCCGAGATGCTCGCGAAGGATGGTATCGAAATCGAGGTGATCGATCTGCGTACCCTGCGCCCCCTCGATCTCGAAACGGTGCTCGCCTCAGTGCGCAAGACGAACCGCATCGTGACCGTCGAGGAAGCCTGGCCCGTGTGCTCCGTCGGATCGGAGATCTGCGCCCGGGTGGCGATGCAGGCCTTCGACGACCTCGACGCGCCCCCCGCGAAGGTTTCCGGCGCCGATGTGCCGATGCCGTACGCCGCCAATCTTGAAAAGCTCGCGCTGCCGACGGCAGAGCAGGTGGTCGCCGCGGTGAAGTCGGTGTTGTACGTCTAGAGTACTGGAAGCACGCAACACGCGCCGTTCCGCGATTTAGCCGGAACGGCTCAGGAAAGAGAAGCGCGGAGAAAAGCCAATGCCGGATACGCCGATGACCCAGGCGGAGCTGCTCGAAGGGTTGTTCGCGTCCCTGCAGACGATCCTTTCACTCGTCTCGTTGTTCTTCGCCATCGTCTCAGGCTACATCGCCGCGCTTTATTTCTTCCTCGCGCGAGCAGGCTTGGCGCTCCGGCTCATTGCCTTCGGTCTCCTCTCCATCGGTCTCAGCTTCCTGGGAGGAACCGCCGCCGTGGTGGGCTCGATGCAGGACGGTCTGTTGCGTGCGTGGGCCGCCTTGCCGGCGCCGGTTGTTCCCGCCGGCAGCCTGCGCAATCCGATGCCGCTGGAAACGGGCTTGCCGTTGTCGCAGCAGGAGCTGGGCGTCGTGACCGGCTGGATCATCGGCATCGCCGTCTATGTCGCCCTGGCATATCTGACCTTCCTTCACGACTGGTCCAAGGAAGGCCTGCAGTCCCACGAAGGCTTGCCGGGACGAGGAGAGCAAACGCCATGAGCACCGCCGCCGCAAAGGAGCGCCCGCGCAGCTCCCCGCTCGCCCGGCGCCTTGCGAAAGAAGCGGGACTGGCCCTCGATGCGCTCAACGGTACTGGACCCCACGGACGCATCATCAAGCGTGACATCGAGGCGGCGATTAAAAGCGGCGGCGCGGCTGCCGGCGCACGCACGAACGCCCACCGCGAATTGGCGACGACCTCAACTCCGCCGGCGGCGCTCGCCGACGACAAGATCCTCGCCCTCTACGACACCGGCAGCTACGAGCTCGTTCCCCACGACAAGATGCGCCGCGTGATCGCCGAGCGCCTCACCCTCGCCAAGCAGACGATCCCCCACTTCTACCTATCGATCGAATGCCGCATCGACGAGCTGTTGCGCGCCCGCGCGCGCATGAACGAAGCTTCGCCGCCGGAAGGTCCGCGCGCCTATAAGCTTTCGGTGAACGACTTCCTGATCAAGGCGCTGGCCCTCGCGTTGCAGCAAGTGCCCGCCGCGAACGTGACCTGGACCGAGGGCGGCACGCTCCACCACAAGTACTCCGACGTGGGGGTGGCGGTCGCCATCGAGGGCGGTCTCTTTACGCCGGTCGTGCGGCACGCCGAGATGAAGACGCTATCGGAGATTTCCAACGAGATGCGCGACCTTGCCGAGCGCGCCCGCAAGCGCCGGCTCGCGCCGCACGAGTACCAGGGCGGCACGACGTCCATCTCGAACCTCGGCATGTACGGCATCAAGAGCTTCGACGCGGTCATCAATCCGCCCCACGCCACGATCCTCGCCATAGGGGCGGCCGAGCGCCGCCCCGTTGTGGCCGGCGACGCCATCGAGGTGGCGAGCATGATGAACGTGACGCTGTCGTGCGATCACCGGGTGGTCGATGGCGCCATCGGCGCGGAGCTGCTGGGGGCATTCAAGGCCTTCGTGGAGGATCCGGTCCGGATGCTCGTTTAGCCCGTCCTGCGCCCGCCCCAGCGAATCACACTCCGGAGCCAAGGGTCCGGACAACTCGGCAACCGGGCCTCACCTGTGGCGCTGGAAGCACGCCCGGGAGATTTTCCCCAGGTAAGCGCATGCTGCCGGGCTTCGAAAAGCGTAAGAATAGGGCACTTGCTTGCCGCTGCCCCGGGGCAAGACTAGAAGCGGGAAATTCAGTGGGCGTACCTGGTGACCGACTCTAGCTCTTGGAGTGAAACCCAATGACGGCGCGCTCAGCTGCACTAACCGCGGCGCTTGCCTGCCTCCTGGCAGGCTGCGCAGACGGCGGCCTTACCTCAGGCCTCAATACGGGCTCGATCAATTCCTCCGCACAAACGCAAACGGCCGCAAAGTCGACCGAAGCGCTCTGCCTCACGCTCGCTTCGCAGATCGAGGGGCTGAATTCCGAAGGCGTCTCCGACAAAGTCTCGAAGGCCGCCGCGAAGAAGTACAAGCTCAAGTCCACCGACCTTGCGAAGGCGGACGAGCTCAATAAAGCCAACACGGAATTCCAGACGAAGTGCTCGAGCTATCCGCCGCGCGTAGCCGCCGCGACGCCCGCCGAGCCGGCAGCGACGACCACCGCTGCGGCAGGCACTGCGAAGACGGCGGCCAAGCCTCCGGTGCCGACGCAGAAGCCCATGGCTGCTGCGATGTTGCCACAGGCAACCGACGCCACGAAGGCCGATGGTCCGTTCCAGACGCCCTAAACGCGGCATTTGTTTTATGCTTCCAGGCGCCTTTACCGCCTTTATGGCGGTGGGCGCCTTGAACATTTCGGCACAGGCCGATGAGAAGGGTTGCACGCCGGTTGTGCGTGTGGTGAAAAACGCCCTTGGCTTCCTACTGCCAATGGAGGGCATGGTGTCAGGCAACAGTCAGCGGGCGCGGGCTTTGAACGGAGCTGTCGCGGGCGCTATTGCTGTGTTGTTCGCGGGCTGTGCCGGTAACACCGGCAACGGCGACCCCGGACCACAGGCACTGTCCGGTGGCGAGACCTGCCAATCCATTCGCTCGAATCTCACCCGCCTCGACAAGGAGGGCGTGCAGTCCCTCGTCGAGCGGCAAACGTCCGGTCAAAAGCTATCGCCCGCGCAGAAGGCGAAAGCCGATCTCTATAACCAGTTGCTGGACAAATACCTCGGCGCGCGCTGCCACGTGTGATCGGGCTGGCGGCGCCGCGATCGGGCATGATGGAAGAACGGGCCTCGGTGTCGGACGACCCCGAGGCCTTGCTTTATGAGCGCAAGGCGCGAACGCCATGGGCAGTAGCGACTACGACGTCATCATCATCGGTGCAGGACCGGGCGGCTACGTTGCGGCGATCCGGGCCGCGCAGCTCGGGATGCGAACCGCGGTTGTCGAACGCGCTCACCTCGGCGGCATCTGCCTCAATTGGGGGTGCATTCCCACCAAAGCGCTGCTGCGCTCCGGCGAGGTCTTCCGCAGCGTGGAGGAGGCGTGCGCTTTCGGCGTGCGCGTATCCGGCACGCCGACCGTCGACCTGGCGGCGATGGTCGAGCGCTCGCGGGCCGTGTCGCGCGAGCTCAACGCCGGCGTCGGCTTCCTGCTGAAGAAGAACGGCGTCGATGTCATCTGGGGCAACGCCGTCCTGCGTGGGAACGGCACCGTCGAGGTGAGCGCGCCGGGCGACACGGGGCGCAAGAACCCGGACCCGCCGAAGGATGCCCGGGGCCCGGGCCGCTATAATGCCAAGCACATCGTCATCGCCACGGGCACAAGGCCCCGCGCGTTGCCGGGGCTCGAGCCGGACGGCAAGCTGATATGGACCTACTTCGAGGCGATGCTGCCGCCGGTCCTGCCGCGCTCGCTGCTGATCGCCGGCTCGGGCGCCATCGGGATCGAATTTGCATCCTTCTATCGCGCGCTGGGCTGCGAAGTGACGGTCGTCGAGCTGCTCGGCGAGATATTGCCTGCCGAGGATGCGGAGATCGCCGCGCTCGCCCGCAAGGCGTTCGAGAAGGCCGGCATTCGCATCATCACCGGCGGCAAGGTCGCATCCGTGCGGCGCGACGCAGAGACGATCACCGCAACGGTTGAACATGGCGACGGCAAGCGCGAGGAAATCACCACCGATCGGCTGATCTCGGCGGTGGGCGTCGTCGGCAACACGGAGGGACTTGGCCTCGAAGCGCTTGGCGTCAAGATCGACCGCGGCTGCATCCTGGCCGACGGACTGGGGCGGACGAGCATCGCCGGCATCTACGCCATCGGCGATGTCGCCGGCGCGCCGATGCTGGCGCACAAGGCCGAGCACGAGGGCGTCATCTGCGTCGAGGCGATCAAGGGCCTCCCCGTCGAGCCGCTGATGAAGATCCGCATCCCAGGCTGCACCTACAGCAGCCCGCAGATCGCCTCCGTCGGCCTCACGGAAGCCCGCGCCACCGCGGACGGGCGGAAGGTGCGCGTGGGCCGCTTTCCCTTCCGCGCCAATGGCAAGGCGCTGGCGCTCGGTGAGAAGGAAGGCCTCGTCAAAACGATCTTCGATGCCACGACGGGCGAGCTGATCGGCGCGCATATGATCGGCGCGGAAGTCACCGAGTTGATCCAGGGCTTCGTCATCGCAATGCAACTCGAGGCGACCGAGGAAGACCTGATGCGCACGGTCTTTCCGCATCCGACGCTTTCGGAGACGATGGGCGAGAGCGTACTGGCGGCCTACGGACACGCACTGCACATTCCACCGGCGCCGAAATCGCCGGGCTGACAGCGGAGGGAAGACGCCATGAATATCGAAACGCGTGCGCTATTGGTTTTCGCTGCCATCGGCATCATCGCCGGCTTCCTCGCATCGGTGCTGATCGGAGGCGGCGGTGGCATCCTGCGCTATCTGATCACGGGCATCATCGGCGCCTTCGTCGGCGGCTATCTGTTCGATGCGCTGAAAATAGATCTCGGGATTGGCAACAAGTTCGTTTCCGAGATCATCACGGCGACGGCCGGCGCCGTCATCGTCGTGCTGCTGGCGCGCCTTATCGCGTAGGGCACGGGACGGGAGGAGGGGCGGGACATGGAAGACTACGCAGCTTATACGCCGTGGATCGTCATGGCGCTGAACGGCCTCGTCGCCGGCTGGATCGCCTCCACCCTGTTGGGCGGCCGCGGCGGCATCATCCGCGACATTTTCGTCGGCATCATCGGCGCCTTCGTCGGCGGCGCGCTGGTCCAAGCGGGCCTGCTCAAGCTTCCATCTCTCGCCGATTGGCCGTGGGTGCACCTGGTGCTCGTCTCGACCATCGGCGCCATCCTCGTCATCGTCCTGGCCCGGATTATCGGACGCTGATGCGGCTTCGGCGGAGATTTGCCATCGATCCAAGGCGGCCTAGAATGATCCGACACACCAGCAGCGGAGCTTGCCCGTGAACATGCCGGCCAAATCAAGCGTTTCGCCAGCCGCCGCGCCCGAGCCGGCCGCTGCGCCGAAGCGCCTTGCCAAGCCTTCGTGGATCCGCGTGCGCGCGCCGGGCTCGGCTGCCCACGCGGAAACCGCCGGCATCGTGCGCGGCCACGGGCTCACGACCGTCTGCGAGGAAGCGGGCTGCCCCAACATCGGCGAGTGCTGGGCCAAGCGCCACGCCACCTTCATGATCATGGGCGACACATGCACGCGCGCCTGCGCGTTCTGCAACGTGCGCACCGGCATGCCGCGGCCGCTCGATCCCAGCGAGCCGGCGCGGGTCGCGGAAGCGGCACGCGCGCTCGGCCTCACCCACATCGTCATCACGTCGGTCGATCGCGACGATCTCGCGGACGGTGGTGCGGTGCATTTCGCGGCTGTCATCACCGCACTTCGCGCAGCGGCGCCTGCGACCACCGTCGAAATCCTCACCCCTGACTTCCTGCGCAAGGACGCCGCGCTCGAGACCGTGCTGGCGGCGGGGCCGGATGTCTTCAATCACAACCTCGAAACCGTGCCACGCCTTTACCTGTCGATCCGTCCCGGTGCGCGCTACTTCCATTCGCTCCGCCTGTTGCAGCGTGCAAAGGAGTTCGACCGCAATCTTTTCACCAAGTCGGGAATCATGGTCGGTCTCGGCGAGACGCGTGAAGAGATCATGCAGGTGATGGACGACATGCGCTCGGCCGGTGTCGACTTCCTCACCATCGGCCAGTATCTGCAGCCGAGCCCGCGCCATGCGCCGGTTGAGCGTTTCGTGCCGCCGTCGGAGTTCGACGCTCTGCGCCAGATCGCCGTCGCCAAGGGATTTCTGCTGGTCGCCGCAAGCCCGTTGACGCGCTCGTCCTACCACGCAGGCGATGACTTCGCGAAATTGCAGGCGGCGCGACGCGCCGCGGCGAGCGCCAGAGTCTGATCCGAGGGTCTGATCCGAGAGACTGACCTGAGCCTGAGCTTCACGGAGCGCATCAGATTTGCCCACCTTCGAGACGACGCGGCGCGTTCCCTTCACCGCCGACCAGATGTTCGCCGTGGTCGCGGACGTCGAACGCTATCCGCAGTTCGTGCCGCTCTGCGAGAGCCTCGCAGTCACAGCGCGGGAGGAAGGATCTACGCATACGACGCTCACCGCCGTGATGGCTGTCGGCTATCAGGCGATCCGCGAGACCTTCACCAGCCACGTCACGCTACGGCCGCAGCGGGGCGAGATCGACGTCGTAAAGATCGATGGCCCGTTTCAGCGTCTCACCAACCGCTGGCGCTTCCGCGATATGCCAGGTGGTGGCTGCGAAGTGCATTTTTATATCGACTACGCGTTCGCCTCCAAGATGCTGTCGATGCTGATGGGCGTGGTGTTCGACAAAGCCGTGCGCAAATACACCGACGCATTCGAGGCACGCGCGCGTGTGCTCTACGGAACCGCGTCCACGACGCCGTTGAGCTGATCGCCAGACCATGATCGCTTCGGACCCTATCAGTCCGAAGCGTGAATCATCGGTCTCATCAAAGGCTAGAGACGCATCGCTATTCGGAGAAAAGCGATCGTGCTCTGGCTCAGCGCACGATGCGTTCGACGTTGCGCGCGCTGTCGAGGCCGAACGCCGTCGCAAGTCCGTGCGCGCCGGTGAGGATCGCGCCGTCGAGGTCGGCCTGCGCGAAATCGACCCCTGTGAGGTCCGCCCCCGTCAGGTCGGCCCGAGAAAGATCGGCACGCGCGAGCGTTGCGCCCGTGAGATTTGCGCCCCGCAAGTTGGCGAAGGAAAGCAGCGCATAGGTGAGATCGGCGCCGGCGAGGTTGGCCCGCGAAAGGTCCGCGCCTGCAAGCTCCGTGCGCCACAGGTTCTCGATGAAGCCAGTTTTATTGAAGGGCGAGAACTTCGCGCCGGAAAGATCGGCACCGGAGAAGTTCGCGCGGCTGAAGCGGCCGAAAATGCGCGAGCGCGTGAGCTTGGCGGCGGCGAAGCTCGCCGCCTCGCCCTCACGCACCGTGAGCCCGGCAGAGCTCGATGGCCGCAGGAAGCTCGTATCGGTGAGATTGGCGCCGTCGAAGCGCGTACCGATGATGACGACGCGGTCGAGGCGTGCGCCCTGCAGATCGGCGCCGCTGAGATCGGTGCCGGAAAGATCCGCGCCGAAAAGATTGCTGCCCGCGAGCGATGCCGCCTTGAAGTCGAGGCCGCTCAGGTCGAGCTCGTGCAGATCGAGTCCGCGCAGTTGCAACGGCGCGGCGCGGTCTGCCCCGTGCAGCCGTTCGGCGAGCTCGCGGACGGTCATATCGGCACCGGGCGCGGCGCCTGGAAACGCCAACGTGACGAGGGCAGCGGATGCGCCGCCGAGAAGGCGCCTGCGGTCAATCATGGGGCAAACCCGGTTTCACAGCGCTCCGCAGCAGATCGATCGCCTCACGCACGGATGCAAGACGCACCGCCTGGCGGCCGATGTCACCGAAGCGGCATTCGCGCACCCGCGTCTTTTCCCCCTTGGCCGCAACGCCGAGGTAGACGAGCCCAACGGGCTTTTCCGCCGTGCCTCCGTCGGGGCCCGCAATGCCCGTAACCGACACCGCGATATGTGCCGGCGTGCGCGAGAGGGCTCCGTCGGCCATGGCGCGCGCGACCTCCTCGCTCACGGCCCCGTGGCGGTCAATCATCTCGGCGGGCACGCCGAGCAGCTCCGTCTTGGCCGCGTTGGAGTAGGTGACGAAGCCGCGCTCCACCATGCCGGACGAGCCCGGAATCTCCGTCAGTAGACCCGCAACGAGACCGCCGGTGCAGCTCTCCGCCGTCACCACGAGCAGCGCGTGGCGTTGCAGCTCGTTCAGTAGCGCGCGAGCCTCGTCGTAGAGTTCGGCAGGAAAGATCGTGCTCATGGGCCTCACGGGTGCGCCGTCGCAACAGAAAACGGGCGGCGCCGCTGGCACCGCCCGTCGATAGTCCTGCGAACCCCGTCCGAGGTCAAACGAGCCTTTGGGCCTTTAGGCCGGCGCCAGCTTCTCGGCCTGGTGCAGAAGGCCGTCGAGAACGTTGAGGCTCTCGGCACCCATCACATTGAACGCGCGCTTCTGAGCATCCTGCCAGATGGGGAAAGCGTCCTTCAGAACCGCCTGGCCCTTCGGTGTCAGATGCAGGCCGCGCCCGCGACGGCCGGCCGGCGGATCCATGTTGATGTGGCCCAGCGCCAGCAGCCGCTTCAGATTGCGTGAAAGCGTCGATTTTTCGATGTCGAGTTCGTGTCCGATCTCGACCGCAGTGATCGCATCGCGCGCCGCGAGCTGCGCAAGCAGCGTGTACTGGCTAGCGGTAATACCGAGCGGCCGCATCGCATCGTCGTAGACGCGCGTGACGATACGCGAAAGCTGGCGCACGCGCGTAGCAAGACAGGCGTTCGCGGTTGTCTCGGCGATGTCGGCGATGCTGGCGGTCTCGACCGGCTTGCGCTCCAGCGTGTTGGTCATCACGTTCATGTCGGCCCCCGAGTTCGTGGTCATACAACCACCCATTACCGTTTGATGCCGCGATTCTGTCGCAGGGGTCAAATGGGGAACGGCAACTTAGAGCGTGTCAAAGCGCCCTGGTCGGCACGAGCACGGTCGCGCTGGCCATGGCGGCGATGCCTTCCTCGCGCCCGATGAAGCCGAGCCGCTCCATCGTCGTCGCCTTGATGCCGACGCGGCCGGGCTCGATGCCAAGGATTTCCGCGATCGCAGCGCCCATTTTCTGCCGGTGCGGCCCGATTTTCGGGGCCTCGCAGAGCAACGTGACGTCGACGTTGGAGATGCGGGCGCCGCGACTGCGCACGCGCTCCGCCGCGTCCGTGAGGAAAATGTGCGAACGCGCGCCGCGCCACCGCTCGTCGCTGGGCGGGAAGTGCTGTCCGATGTCGCCGTCGCCGATGGCGCCCAGCAGAGCATCGGTGAGCGCATGCAATCCGACATCGGCGTCGGAGTGGCCCTCGAGGCGTTGGGTGTGCGGGATGGCTACGCCGCACAGCCAGACGTGGTCGCCGGGCGCAAAGCGGTGGACGTCAAACCCCGTGCCGACGCGCGGTTCGAACGTGACGCGCGATTGCAGCAGTCGCTCCGCGAGGTCCATGTCGGCGGCCGTCGTGAGCTTCATGTTGTTCCCCCCGGAGGCAACGAGGCGCACGGGCAATCCGGCCCATTCGGCAAGCCCCGCATCGTCGGTGAAGTCGGCGCGGCCCTCGGCGGCGGCGCGCCGATGGGCGCCGAGGATAGCTGAGAAATGGAACGCCTGCGGTGTCTGCGCCCGCCATAGCCCCGCGCGGTCGACGGTGCCCTCGATCGTGCCCGCGCCGCTCTCCCGCTTGAGCGTATCGGTCACCGGTTCCGCCGCGATCGCACCGGAAGCGCCATCGAGCGCGTCGATGAGGTCGTCGACGAGCTTAGACGAGAGGAACGGGCGGGCGGCATCGTGGATCAGCACCCGGTCGGGCGCCGCCGTCGCGAGCGCTTCCAGGCCGGCGAGAGCCGAGGCTTGGCGGGTATCGCCGCCAGCGACGGGCGGCATCAGGCGTTCAGCCCAGGGGGCGACCGCCTGCCCGTAGAGGGTTGCGTCGGCGGGATTGTAGACGACGACGATCCGGTCGATCCGGGGATGCGCCGCCAGCACCTCCAGGGCGTGCACGAGAACCGGGCGGCCCGCTAAGGGCTGGTACTGCTTGGGGAAAGCCTCGCCCGCGCCGGAACCGGTCCGGGCGCGCGATCCGCGGCCCGCCGCTACGATGACTGCCGCTGTCTTCGTCATGTCACACCCGTCGCAAAGCCCCGGCCTGCTTATCCAGTACGGCGCCGTTGAGCAAATGCACCCCTCTGAGTGCCCACAGGACTTGTTCGCGCTTGCGAAACAACGGTCGACACCGTATCGTGCTCAAATCAGGTGCAACACATATTACTGCCTAATATATGAGCACACCCCACACGACGACCACGCAGAACCCCGAATATCTCATGATCGGGCCCCGCAGTGTCCCCAATCGGGTGCTGCTCGCCCCGATGTCGGGCGTGACCGACCTGCCGTTCCGCAAGCTCGCTCACGACCTGGGGGCCGGCCTCGTCGTTTCGGAGATGGTCGCCAGCGATGAGCTGTTGCGCCAGCGCGCCGATGTCCTGCGGCGTACCGAGGGGGCCGAGCTATCGCCTCGCGCCATACAACTCGTCGGTCGCGAGGCGCACTGGATGGCGGAAGGCGCCCGGGTCGTCGAGGGCATGGGCGCTGACATCATCGACATCAACATGGGCTGCCCGGCCCGCGAGGTGACGGGCAAGCTTTCCGGCAGCGCGCTGATGCGCGATCTCGACCACGCGCTCTCACTGATCGAATCCGTCGTCCGCGCCGTGAAGGTTCCGGTGACGCTGAAGATGCGCCTCGGCTGGGATGAAAAGAGCCGCAACGCGCCGGCACTCGCGCGCCGTGCCGAGCAAGCGGGCGTGCAGATGATCACGGTGCATGGGCGCACGCGCAATCAGTTCTTCAAGGGCCGCGCAGACTGGAGCGCGGTGCGCGAGGTGTGCGACGCCGTCTCGGTTCCCGTCATCGTCAATGGCGATATCGCCTCTGCCGAGGATGCAGCGGAAGCGCTCGGCGCATCCGGCGCCGCAGGCGTAATGATCGGGCGCGGAGCCTACGGCGCGCCCTGGCTGCCGGGGCGCATCGCGGAGTTCCTGGCGCGCGGCACGCGCCCCACGCCGCCGTCGATGCGCGAGCAGTCGGCCATCGCCTGCGCCCACGTCGAAGCCATGCTGCACCACTACGGCGAGGCACTCGGGCTGCGCAACGCGCGCAAGCACATCGGCTGGTATCTGGAGAAGAGCGGCCGCCCGCTCGAAACCGTGAAGGCCTGGCGCAGAAGGCTATGCACGGAGGAAGATTCCCGGCGCGCGCTGGACGGTCTGGCGGCCTTCTACGAAGACACGCAGGAGGCCGCTGCATGAGCTCCGCGGTAACAGCAACGCCCCGCAGCTCTCCGTCCTCGCGGCGGCCGCTGGAGCACGATCTGCTGCTGGCGGCTCTGCCGCATCCGATCATCGTGCTCGCCCCCGACAACCGCATCGTCTACGCGAACGCGGCTGCCGAAGCGTTCCTGTCCAGCGGTATCGCGCTCCTGAAGCGCGCCAGGCTCGACGAGGTCGTCGCTTTCGGATGCCCGCTGCTCGCCCTCGTGGAGCAGGTGCGCAACTCCGGCGTCACGCTCAACGAGTATAGCGTGGAGGTGGCCGGACCGAAGTTTCAGAGCCCGAAGCTCGTCGACGTCTACGGCGGGCTCATGACCGACAATCCCGACCTCGTCGTGCTGATGCTTCAGCAGCGCAACATGGCGCAGATGATCGAGCGTCAGCTCACCCACCGCGCGGCTGCCCGTTCCGTCTCGGGGCTTGCCGCGGTGCTCGCCCACGAGATCAAGAATCCGCTCTCGGGCATCCGCGGCGCCGCCCAGCTTCTGGAGCAGGGGCTGGGCGATGAAGACCGTTCGCTCACGCAGCTGATCTGCTCGGAGACGGACCGGATCCGCAATCTCGTCGATCGCATGGAGGTCTTCGGGGATGAACGTCCCCTAGTCACCGAGCCGGTGAACATCCACGACGTGCTCGACCATGTGCGCCGGCTCTGCGAATCCGGATTTGGCCGCGGCATCCGCTTCATCGAGGACTACGACCCCTCGCTGCCGCCCGTCCCCGGCAATCGTGACAAGCTGGTGCAGGCGATCCTGAACCTCGTGAAGAACGCGGTGGAGGCCATCGGCGATAACAAGTCCCAGGGCCGCATCATCATGCAGACCTCGTTCCGGCCGGGCGTGCGCCTCTCCGTCCCGGGCTCGGACGCCCGCATCAGCCTGCCGCTGATGATCCAGATCGAGGACAATGGCGGCGGCGTTCCCGAAAATCTGCGCGAGCACCTGTTCGATCCCTTCGTCACCACCAAGCCCAACGGCACGGGGCTGGGGCTCGCCCTCGTCGCCAAGATCATCAACGACCACGGCGGCATCATCGAGCTCGACAGCGAGCCCGACCGCACCGTCTTCCGCGTCCTGCTTCCGATGGAGGCGCGATCCTCCGCCCGCAATCTTCGCCGCAGCCCGAGGTAACCGACATGGCCCGTGGCACTATCCTCATTGCCGATGACGACACCGCGATCCGCACCGTGTTGAACCAGGCACTGGCACGCGCCGGTTACGCGCCGCGGGCAACGGGAAACGCGACGACGCTATGGCGCTGGGTGAGCCAGGGCGAGGGCGACGTCGTGCTGACCGACGTCGTGATGCCGGACGAGAACGCCTTCGACCTTATCCCGCGCATCAAGAAGATCCGCCCCGATCTTCCCATCATCGTCATGAGCGCGCAGAACACGCTGATGACGGCGCTCACGGCCGCGGAGAAGGGCGCCTACGAGTATCTGCCCAAGCCCTTCGATCTCAACGAGGTGGTCTCCATCGTCGGCCGCGCGCTCACCCAGCCCGGGCAGCGCCTGCAGCGTCCCGCGCAGGAGATCGAGAACGAGGAGCTGCCCCTCATCGGCCGCTCGCCGGCCATGCAGGAGATCTACCGCGTCCTCGCCCGCCTGACGCAGACCGACCTCACCGTGATGATCAACGGCGAGAGCGGCACCGGCAAAGAGCTGGTGGCCCGCGTGCTGCACGACTATGGCCGCCGCCGCCAGGGGCCGTTCGTGGCGATCAACATGGCGGCCATTCCGCGTGAGCTGGTCGAGAGCGAGCTGTTCGGCCACGAGAAGGGCGCGTTCACGGGCGCCCAGACCCGCACCCAAGGCCGCTTCGAGCAGGCCGAGGGCGGCACGCTGTTCCTCGACGAGATCGGCGATATGCCTCTCGAAGCGCAAACACGGCTTTTGCGCGTGCTGCAGGAAGGCGAATACACAACGGTCGGCGGCCGTACGCCGATCAAGACCAACGTGCGCATCATCGCCGCCACCCACCGCGATCTCAAATCCCAGATCGCCCAGGGGCTTTTCCGCGAGGACCTCTACTACCGCCTCAACGTCGTCCCGATCCGCATTCCCCCGTTGCGCGAACGCCTGGAGGATGTCGGGGATCTCGTGCGCCACTTCCTGCGCCAGGCGACGCGCGTCGGCCTCGGCCAGAAATCCATCGAGACCGCGGCGATCGACCGGCTGAAGGCGCACCCCTGGCCCGGCAATGTCCGCGAGCTGGAGAACTTCGTCCGCCGCCTCGCCGCGCTCTATACGCAGGACACCCTCACGCGCCAGATCATCGAGCAGGAGCTCGCCGACGCGTTGCCCGCGAAGGCGAACGACCATGGGGGCGACGAGGCAAAGGATCTCTCCGAGCAGGTCGAGCGCTACCTCGCCGGATACTTCGCCGGCTTCGGTAAGGATCTACCGCCGCCCGGCCTCTACGACCGCGTCATTCGCCAGGTCGAGCTGCCGCTGCTGACGGCGGCGCTGGCGGCGACCCGCGGCAACCAGATCCGCGCCGCCGAGCTCTTGGGCCTCAACCGCAACACGCTCCGGTCCCGCATCCGGGCGCTGGATATACGCGTGTTCCGCACGCCGCAGTCCTAGGGCCCCGCGACTGGCCATTGAAAGTCCCGGACTATCTCCTTCCTGGCTTGCTTTCCGGGGCATGCGGCGTTACCAATCCGCCACGTCGCGAAAATGTCACAGTCTGTTGTTTCGCTGTGGTTTCGCACCCGGCGGCCCGAGCGGTTGGCGGACAGGTACGCAACGGCCTCCCCCGGGCCATACAACGAAAGCGCGCTGATGACGGCCGTACAGGTTGCGCCACAGCGAGGTCAAAGCTTGGAGGAGGGCCATTCCGCGCTCAATCCGAGCGATAGGGCCTTTTGGATCGGGCTGTGCCTCGTCCTGCTGTCGCTCGTCTCGGCGTTCGCGACTTACCTCATCCTCACGGATCTGACGCCGATCAGGCCGCGCAACGAGGTGGTGCTGGTCGTCCTGGCGATCAACGTACTGTTGATCATCTCGATGATCGCGCTGCTCACCTGGCAGATCGTCGGCCTCGCCCGCGCGTGGCGAGAGCGTATACCGGGCGCGCGCCTGCACATTCGCATCGTCGCGCTGTTCTCCATCATCGCCGCCCTGCCGACGCTGCTGCTCGCCATCGGCGCCACGGTCACCTTCTCGCGCTCGCTCGACGGCTGGTTCGCGACCAGCACGCGCGCCATCGTCGCCAGCTCCGCGGATGTCGCCAACGCCTACCTCGACGAGCACGGTCAGGTGATCCGTACCGACATCGTCAACATGGCGCGCGACCTCGACATGGCGGCGGCTTCGATCGCCGGCGATCCGGCGCGGCTGCAGCGCCTCGTCATGGTGCAGGCCGGCCTGCGCGATCTTCCCGCCGCCTACATCATCGACAGCAACGGCCAGCCGGTCGTGGAGACGAGCGTCGACAGCCGGTTGCCCTACGTCAGCCCGCCCCGCAGCGCCATCGCCCAGGCGGCGGAGGGGCAGGTCGCGCTGCTGATGCCCAGCGCCCGCAGCTATCGCGTCGGCGCGGTTGCCCGGCTCGAACGCTACCCCGGCAACTATCTTTACGTGATGCGCGGCGTGAGCCCGCAGGTGATCGAGCACCTGAAGCTCACCGCGCAGAACGCCGACCAGTTCAACCGGCTGCGAAAGGCACGCGGCGGCCTCAAGATCGCGCACGGCCTCATGTATCTGATGATCTCGATGACCGCGGTGCTCGCGGCCATCTGGATCGGCATGTGGTTCGCCGGGCGCTTCGTGGCGCCGATCCGGCGCCTGATCGGCGCGGCACAACAGGTCTCGACGGGCAACCTCAATATCGAGCTGCCCGAAAAGCGTGGCGAGGGCGACTTGCGGCGGCTGTCGCAAACGTTCAACACGATGACGCGCGAGCTGAAAAATCAGCGCGATGCGCTCGTCACCGCGAACGAGCAGCTCACCGAGCGGCGTCACTTCATGGAGGCGGTGCTCTCGGGCGTTTCGGCGGGTGTCATCGGTCTCGACAGCCAGGACCGCATCACGCTCGTCAGCCGCGCGGCAGGTGACCTGCTCGGGATCGGCGATGCCGATCTGATCGGCCAGAAATTGCGCGAGGCCATCCCCGCGTTCGGCGCCGTGCTCGACAAGAAGGACGAGCACACGCTGAAGCGCTCCCAGGAGGAGGTGTCGCTCTACGTCGGCGGCGAAGAGCGTACTTTTGCGGTGATGGTGACGCGCGAGCGCGCCAGCGACGGGGACGTCGGATCGGTTGTCACCTTCGACGACGTGACCGACCTCGTCGTCGCCCAGCGCACGGCAGCATGGGCGGACGTCGCACGCCGTATCGCGCACGAGATCAAGAACCCCCTCACGCCGATACAACTCTCGGCCGAGCGCCTGCGCCGCAAATATTCCAAGACCATCGAGAACGACCGCGACACGTTCGACCGGCTGACGATGACGATCGAGCGCCAGGTGAGCGACCTCAAGACCATGGTCGACGAGTTCGCCGAGTTCGCCCGCATGCCCAAGCCCGAGATGGCGCCGAGCGATTTGCGCCAAGCGGTGCAGGAGCCGGTGGTGCTGTTCCGCGAGGGGCATCGCGACATCGACTACGTGCTCAGCCTGCCCGACAAGCCGCTGAACATGTCGATCGATCGCCGTCTCATCACGCGTGCCGTCACAAATCTCGTGAAGAACGCCAGCGAGGCCGTCGAGACGGCGCGCGAGACGGCGGTGAAGGACGATCCGAACTGGCGGGGCAAGGTCGAAACGATCCTCACGCCGCTGGCCGACCGCGTCACCATCGAGGTGATCGACAACGGTACGGGACTGCCGAAACAGAATCGCGTGCGTCTCACCGAGCCGTACGTCACCACCAAGGGACACAAAGGCACCGGTCTCGGCCTCGCCATGGTGCAGAAGATTACCGAGCAGCACGGGGGAACGCTGTCGCTGGAGGACGCCCCGCCGGCCCCCGGACGGCCGCACGGCGCCCTGGTGCGCATCACCCTGCCGCTCGTCCTCGACCACGGGCCGGTCCGTCCGGCCTCGCCCAATTCGCCAACCGAACAAGCCGCGGCCCACTAGGCCCATCCATTCTGCCGAAGGAGCACTGACAGATGGCTGCAGACATCCTGATCGTCGATGATGAGGCCGACATCCGCGACCTCGTCGCCGGCATCCTCGAAGACGAAGGGCACAGCGCACGGCTGGCACGCGACAGCGACGAGGCGCTGAAGGCGATCGAGGAGCGCCGCCCGCACCTCGTGGTGCTCGACATCTGGCTGCAGGGCAGCCGCCTCGACGGTCTGGAGGTGCTCTCCTACATCAAGCGCACCTATCCGGACCTGCCCGTGGTGATCATCTCCGGCCACGGCAACATCGAAACCGCCGTCACCGCCATCAAGCGCGGCGCCTACGACTACATCGAAAAACCCTTCAAGGCGGACCGGCTCATCCTCGTGACGCTGCGCGCGCTCGAAGCCTCGCAGCTGAAGCGCGAGGTAAGGAGCTGCGCGAAGCGTTCGACGTTCAGCGCCGACATGGTCGGCAAGTCGCCGGCCATCAACCAGCTCCGCAACGCGCTCGACCGCGTGGCGCCGACGAACAGCCGCATCCTCATTCGCGGCGCGTCGGGCTCGGGCAAGGAGCTGGCCGCGCGTGTCATCCATATGAAATCGGCGCGTGCGGAAGGCCCGTTCGTGGTGCTGAACGCCGCCGCGATGGCCCCTGACCGCGTCGAGGAAGAGCTGTTCGGCACCGAGGATCGCTCGGGCGGGCCGCGCAAGGTTGGGGCGCTGGAGGAGGCCCACGGCGGCACCCTCTACATCGACGAAGTGGCGGATATGCCCATCGAGACGCAGGGCAAGGTGCTGCGCGTGCTCGTCGAGCAGAAGTTCCTGCGTATCGGCGGCAGCCAGAAGGTGGCGGTCGACGTGCGCATCATCTCCTCGACCAGCCGCGACCTCGAGCGCGAGATCGCGGAAGGCCGCTTCCGGGAGGATCTCTACCACCGGCTCAACGTGGTGCCGTTGCGCGTGCCCGGCCTTGCCGAGCGCCGCGAGGACATCCCCGACCTCATACAGTTCTTCGTCGGTCAGCTCTCGAACGCTTCGGGCCTTGCGCCGCGCCGGATCGGCGAGGACGCCATCGCCGTGCTGCAGGCGCACGACTGGCCGGGCAACGTGCGCGAGCTGCGCAACAATATCGAGCGCCTGATGATCCTCGCCGGCGGCGACCCTTCGACCGTCATCACCGCCGAGATGCTGCCCGAGGAGATCGGCTCCAACGTGCCGCTGCCGGTCAACGGAGGCGCCGAGCATCTGATGTCGCTTCCTCTGCGCGAGGCACGCGAAATCTTCGAGCGCGAATATCTGCTGGCGCAGATCAACCGCTTCGGCGGCAACATCTCGCGTACCGCGGAATTCGTCGGCATGGAGCGCTCGGCGCTGCACCGCAAGCTGCGTGCGCTGGGCGTTTCTTCCGAACATCGCGGGATGGAAGTCCGTCAGGCCTGACGGAACCGCCAGCAGCCCTGCCGAAAACCCGAGCCGGCCCGCGCAGGCTCGTCCAGCAACGTTCGCCCATCAGCGTCAACGGGTATCCCATGTCCCGCATCGTCTACGTCAACGGCCGCTATCTACCTTACGCTCAAGCCGCCGTGCATGTGGAGGATCGCGGCTTCCAGCTCGGAGATGCGATCTACGAGGTGTGCGAGGTGAGGGGAGGCCATCTCATCGACGAGGCCCGCCACATGGCGCGGCTGGAGCGCTCGCTGGGTGAGCTGCAGATCCCACGCCCGATGGCGCCGGCCGCGCTGGCGCACGTGATGCGCGAAGTCATCCGGCGCAACCGCTTGCGCGACGGTGCGCTCTATCTACAAGTCAGCCGCGGCGCAGGCCCGCGCGATTTCTACTTCCCGGGCCCCGACGTCGTGCCGACGGTCGTCTGCCTGACGCGCGCGCTTTCCCCGGACGTCCCGGCGGCGCGGGCGCTCTCCGGTATTGCCGTCAAGTCGATGCCCGATATCCGCTGGGCGCGGTGCGACATCAAGACCGTGATGCTTCTGCCGGCATGTCTGGCGAAGGAAGCGGCCCGGAAAGAAGGAGCGAACGAAGCCTGGTTCGTCGACCGCGAGGGCTATGTCACCGAGGGCGCGTCGAGCAACGCCTGGATCGTCGACGGTGCGGGAACTGTCATCACCCGGCCGCTGGGGACGGATATACTTCCCGGTGTAACGCGCGCCACGGTGCGCGACGTACTGCAGAAGGAGCAGATCGGGCTGGTGGAGCGTCCGTTCCTGCTCGGCGAGGCGCGCGCGGCGAGGGAGGCTTTCATCACCTCTGCAACACAAACCGTCATGCCCGTCGTCCGCATCGACGGACACGCTGTGGGCGATGGCAGGCCGGGCCCCGTCGCGGCGCTGTTGCGCCAAAAGTTTCATCAGTTTGCTGCGATTTCAGACATCTGAAGCCGCTTCTTTTTGACGGTGGAGTTGGTATACCTTTTATAGTGCAGTGCGACATAACGTTATTATGTTACGGTCGCGACAATGCCTATCGTGACCCGACAACCCAGCAGACCTAGAACAGGCGGATAACAAAAATGGGCGCAGATCGAGTCCAGAACCTTCAGGATACGTTCCTGAACCACGTGCGCAAGAACAAGACGCCGCTGACGATATTTTTGATCAATGGCGTCAAACTCCAGGGGATCGTAAGCTGGTTCGACAACTTCTGTGTGCTGCTACGGCGCGACGGCCACTCCCAGCTCGTATATAAGCACGCGATATCGACCATCATGCCCGGCCAGCCGGTCCACCTCATGGAGACCGAGACGACTGAGGCTTAATCTCGGAAGACGGCGATAGACGACCGCGTACACATTGCCGACCAGCGCGACGGCGTCATCGAGCGGCGTGCCAAGGTTGCGCGCGCCCTCGTGCTCGTGCCGGACCTGAAACGCCCCGGCGGATCGAACCCCGACGGATCGGGCGCTGGCCGCACAGCGCCGCTGCATTCCCCCCACGACAGGCTGCAGGAAGCGACGGGCCTCGCGCAGGCCATCGATCTCGACGTGCGGGACAGTATCCTGGTGCCGGTGGCGACCCCGCGGCCCGCGACGCTGTTCGGATCGGGAAAGGTCGAAAGCCTCAAGGCGATGATCTCCGCCGACGAGATCGGCCTCGTGATCATCGACCATCCGGTTTCGCCCATCCAGCAGCGCAACCTCGAGCGCGCCTGGAATACCAAGGTGCTCGATCGCACCGGTCTCATTCTGGAGATTTTCGGCCGCCGTGCGCGGACCCGCGAGGGCCGCTTGCAGGTGGAGCTGGCGCATCTCTCCTATCAGAAGAGCCGGCTCGTGCGCACGTGGACGCACTTGGAGCGCCAGCGCGGCGGCTACGGCTTCCTCGGCGGCCCGGGTGAAGCGCAGATCGAGCTCGACCGCCGCATGATCGACGAGCGGATCATGGCCATCCGCAAGGAGCTGGAAGTGGTGGTGCGCACGCGCGAGCTGCACCGTCAGGGCCGCCGGCGCGTGCCGTACCCGGTCGTCGCGATCGTCGGCTACACGAACGCCGGCAAGTCGACCCTCTTCAACCGCATCACGGGCGCGTCGGTTTTCGCCAAGCACCAGCTTTTTGCTACGCTCGATCCGACGATGCGCGAGGTGCGTCTCAGGAGCGGTCGTCGCATCATCCTTTCGGATACCGTCGGCTTCATCTCCGACCTGCCGACCATGCTCGTTGCCGCGTTCCGCGCGACGCTGGAGGAGGTGATCGAGGCCGATCTCATCTTGCACGTGCGCGACATCTCCCATGCGGAGACGGACAGCCAGGCGCGCGACGTCGAGGCGGTGCTGACGGATCTCGGCATCGATACGCTCGCGGCCGACGCGCCGATCCTCGAGGTCTGGAACAAGGTCGACCTGCTCTCGGAGGTGACGCGAGAACAGGCCGAAAGCGCGGCCCGCTGGGCGGAGCATCCGCCGGTGCTCGTTTCCGCTGCAACCGGTGAGGGCATCGATTCCCTGCTGGCTGAGATCGACGCACGGCTCGGCAAGGGGGACAGCATCCTCGAACTCGTCATTCCCGCGCACGAAGGCCGATTGATCAACTGGCTCTACGAGGAAGCCGAGGTGCTCGACCGCGAGGCGCTCGATAGCGGAGACGTGCGAGCCAAGGTTCGCGTTGCCGCCGAGAAGAAGCAGCGCCTGTTGGCCCAGGCCCATCGCGCGGGCGTCATCGCCACCCCGGGGCAGTAGTTCCCAGCCGCTGCTCGGAGGCGAAGACGCGCCGAAACGGCGGCGGGCGCTTTCAACCAAGCCGAAAGCATATATTCAGAACGCATACCGTTGCGGTGCGCATCTTTGCCGGTCCTTACGATGAAGATGTCTATGCCTTCACCCTGACCCGAGTGGAGGCACCATGATTTCGACGCAGGACGTGACTTCGACGCAGGATGAGGCGAAGAACAACGGTGCCGATCCGGCCAGACTTCAGTTGGCGCGGCGCGACCTGATCCTGACCGGTACGGCTGTCGCAGCCGCCGCGCTCCTTTTACCCACAGCCAGTCTTGCCGAGGTGCCGATGAGTGAGCCGAAGGTCACCCACCCGATGACCGATGAGGATCGCGCCTTTATGACGATGGCGCTCGAGAAGATGCGTCAGGCGGGTGTCGTCGATAAGACCGGCGGACCGTTCGGCGCAGTCGTCGTCCTGGATGGCAAGGTTCTCGCGGTCGCCGGCAATAGCGTAATGAGCGACAACGATCCTTCCGCGCATGCCGAGGTGAATGCACTACGCGCAGCGTGCCGAAAGGTGGGCAGCCCGCATCTCAAGGGCGCGGTCATGTATTCGAGCTGCGAGCCCTGTCCGATGTGTTTCTCGACCGCATACTGGGCGCGTGTCGCCAAGATCTTTTACGCAGCATCCTATGCGGACTACGCCGATCTTTTCGACGATGCGAACATCGCCAAGGATCTCACGCTTCCTTACGAACAGCGGCAGGTGGCGATGCAGCAGATCATGCGTCCCGATGCGCAAAAGGTCTGGGATGAGTTTCGCCGCACGCCCGGCGGCGCGCGGTACTGAATCACCGGCGCACCGCCGCGCAACTGCGCAGGAGGCGCAGATTGCATTCACGTCACAGCGCGTCTCCATTCGCCGCACTGAGGCGTCTCCTCCTCATTTTCGGCCCGGTCAGATGGCCCAATCGGATTTGCAATTCGATTCGCCAATAACGTGAGGGGGCACAAAATGCGGAAGCTGCTTGAGCAACTTGAGGATATGCACATCAGGGTTGCGGAGGCTGCCACCCACGAGGAGGCTCTGATCAAAGCGCTGGGCGACGCGCTCGAACGGCTCGATCAGCAGTTGCTCTCCGACGTGCAGACCATCGCCAGCGAGCATCAAGCGCGGCGTACCGCCATTCTCGGCGAGCTGCACGGACTTGCGTCGAGCATCGGCATGTTCCAGTCGCCGCCTGCTCAACACGCCGCCATCGAAGCCGAGCCTGCAAACTATCTGCCGAGCGCCGGCGACTGGCGTCAGGCAACGAGCAACATCGCCGAGGAGTACGACGGCTCCGCTGCACAGCCCACCGGGCCGCACGCCGTGCATCCGCACGAGGTCCACCACCACCAGCAACACCACCACCACCAGCAACACCATCAACAGCAGCAGCGGCCCGCCCGTGTGCCGTTGAGTCTCGTCGACCGCAACAAGCGGCGCGCGGTGGGCTAGCGTCATCGCACCGACCGCGGAGACGGCGGAACGTCAGCGGTCGGTGGGTGGCGCGTATCTCCAGTCGTTGCGGCTTTCCTGTATGGCTCCCTCCGGGATCACACCCTTGAAGCCGCTGGAAGGCAGCCCCGGCGTCGGCTCGGGGCGTATGCGCTGGGGCTTCGGCACGATACGGAGCTGATCCTGCACCGTCTCGACGTTTTGTCCCGGCACCGGTGGCGTATCCTGCCGAAGATCGTGCGGCAGGTTCTGTGCCTCTACGGTGCCGGCGCATAGCGCAACGGCCGCGATCAATGCAGGTAAGCGCATGTCCTTGGCCTCACTGTTCTTGTCTCACTAACCATACAACGCAGGGCCGAGGCCGATCGTTCAGCAGCGCTCCCAGCGGCGCTCCTTTGCCACGCCGCCTTGCATTCGCCATGGAGGCGTGCCATATCGCCCCCATCGCTCGGGACCCACCCGGGCGGACATCGGCGCTCCAGCCGCGTGAACGGACGATGTTTCTAAGCCCTCGGCCCTTTTGCTGTCGGCGGTCCCTGTCGTCCTCCTGTTGAGCGCTTCTGACATCCTCTCCATTCGATAGCCCAGGCCACGCGGGGCTCTCTTCGTACCGCCGCGTTTGGCGCGGCCCGGTCGGCGTGCGCGCCGCCGTGGCTGCCGTCGGCCTGCACATGAAAGATATCCATTTGACGACCGAAACGACGACCCCCTCGTTCACCGAGCTCGACCTCAATCCGGCTCTCCTGAAGGCGCTCGACGCCGAAGGTTATACAAATCCAACACCGATCCAGGCGCAGGCCATTCCCGGCGTTATGGCGGGACGCGACCTCATGGGCATCGCCCAGACGGGCACCGGCAAGACCGCCGCCTTCGCGCTGCCGATCCTGCACCGGCTCGCCGCCGACCGCCGTCCGCCACTGCGTTGCGGCGCGCGTGCGCTCATCCTGTCGCCGACGCGCGAGCTGGCGACGCAGATCGCCGAAAGCTTCCGCACCTACGGCCGTCACACCGGCCTCAGTGTCGCTGTGATGTTCGGCGGCATGCCGTTCCGCCCGCAGGTGAATGCGATGGCGCGCGGCGTCGACATCCTCGTCGCAACGCCTGGCCGCCTCATCGATCACATCGATCAGCGCAGCGTCAATCTCTCGGGCACCGAGATCCTCGTGCTGGATGAAGCCGATCAGATGCTCGACATGGGCTTCATCGCCCCCATCCGGCAGATCCTTTCGAAGCTCTCTCAGCGCCGCCAGAGCCTGTTCTTCTCCGCGACCATGCCGCGCGAGATCAATGCGCTCGCAAACGAGATGCTGCGTGACCCGCTGCGCGTCGCGGTGACGCCGGTATCGAAAACCGCCGATCGCGTGGCGCAGAGCGTCATCCACATCGAGCCGCAGAAGAAGCAGGCGCTCCTCGTCGAGCTTTTCGGTAATCCGGCACTGAAGCGCACGCTCGTCTTCACGCGCACCAAGCGCGGCGCCGACAAGGTCGCCCGCCACCTCGGCGCGGCGGGTATTCCCGTCGCTGCCATCCACGGCAACAAGAGCCAGCGCCAGCGCGAAAGCGCGCTCGCCGATTTCCGCAACGGGCGCATTCGCGGTCTCATCGCAACCGACATCGCAGCCCGCGGCATCGACATCGACGAGGTAAGCCACGTCGTCAACTACGAGCTGCCGAACATTCCGGAAAGCTATGTGCACCGTATCGGCCGCACCGCGCGCGCCGGCGCGGAGGGCATCGCAATCTCGCTGTGTGCCGGTGAGGAGAACGCCTATCTGCGCGACATCGAGCGCGTGACGCGTCAGCAGATCCCCGCTTCCGACCGCCGGGGCGATGCAACTCTCGTCGTGACGCACGTTGCAGGCGGCGAGAAGCCGGAGCGCGAGCGGGGCGCAGGCCGCGGCCGCATGGGTGCCCAGGGTGGCGAGCGTCCGTTCGCGGGCGGCCGCGACGCCGACGGCAAAGGACGCGGCGGACGCATCCGGCGCCGGCCGGAGCGCCCGGATCGCAGCTCTGAAACGCGCGGCGAGTCCCGCCGCGACGGGCAGGGCTGGGGCGAGCGCCGCACAGCGGAAGCTGCACCGCGCGATGCTCGACGCCACGACGAGCAGCAGAACGGCGCCGAACACAGGCAAGAGAACCGGCGGCACGAAGGGCGCCGCCCGGAGGCCCGCAACCGCGACGGCGAGCAGAACAATGAAGCCCGCCGCGGTGAAAATCGCCGTGCCGACAGCCGTCGCGCCGGTCCCCGTCAGGACGATCGCCGCAACGAATCCCGCGCCGGCGAGGCGCGTCATCGGGACGATCGCCGCAGCGACGGCCGCAACGGCGAGCAGCGACGTGGCGATGGCCGCCGTAACGATCAGCGTCAGGCCGATGGTCACCGCGCCGATGCTCCCCGCAACGGGACGCGAAGCGCAGGCGCGCGCCAGCAGGAAGGACGCCGCAAGGATGCGGGTGGCGGGCAGAAGCATGGCATGCAGCCGCGCCAGCGTTCGAAACAGCGCGAGGGCGGGGGCGGCTTTGCCGGCCTGCCGCGTGGTACGGCCGCGAGCCACTAACACGACCTTCACCTGAGAACCTATCGGCGCAGCGCTGTCTTTCGAGGCAGCGCTGCGTTCGCATTCAGGCCCGGTCTCTAGGAAGCTGAACCTCCATCGCGCGCGGTTGACCGTGGCACGCCTGTGCGGCCACACTCGCTCCTCTACAAAGGGAGCCCGATGGACGAGATCAAACAGCCCGATGGGGCGAAGGGCAGGGACGAGCCTTCGCTCGTCCGCGTGATGGGGCCATGGCTGCTCCTTCTCTTTATCGTCGGCGATATTCTCGGCACCGGCATCTACGCGTTGACCGGCCAGGTCGCAAAGCACGTCGGCGGCGCGGTCTGGCTGCCGTTCCTGACCGCGTTCGTCGTCGCGCTGCTGACGGCCTTCAGCTACCTGGAGCTCGTCACCAAGTATCCGCGCGCCGCGGGTGCGGCACTCTACGTGCACCGCGCATACCGCATGCACTTCTTCACGTTCCTCATCGCCTTCGCCGTCATGTGCTCCGGCATCACGTCGGCGTCGACGGCATCGCGTGCCTTCGCGGCAAACTTCTCCGATGCGTTGGGGCTCGGGCTGTCGGGTAGTGTTGGAATCACCGTGATCGGTCTTCTTTTCATGGCCGGCGTTGCGGTGATCAATCTGCGCGGGGTGGGCGAAAGCGTGAAGCTCAACGTGCTGCTGACGTGCGTGGAGCTGACAGGCCTGCTGATCATCATCGCGATTGGCCTGTGGGCCATTGCCGGGGGCACGGGCGATCTCGCGCGGGCGTTCGAGTTCAACACCAGCGCCGACGGCAGCATCATCTGGGGCGTGATCGGCGGCACGACGCTCGCGTTCTTCGCCATGGTCGGCTTCGAAGATTCCGTGAACATGGCCGAGGAGACGAAGGACCCGAGCCGCATCTTCCCCAAGGTGCTGCTCGCAGGACTGATCCTCACGGGCCTCATCTACGTACTTGTCTCGATCTCGGCGATCGCGCTCGTCCCGCCCGACGAGCTGGGGCAGGGCGAGACACCGCTGCTGAAGGTCGTCGAGGCGGGCGCGCCCTCGTTCCCAGTCGGCGTGTTCGGCTTCATCACCATGTTCGCGGTGGCCAACAGCGCGCTCATCAACATGCTGATGGCGAGCCGGCTCATCTACGGCATGAGCCGCGAGCATGTGCTGCCACCCGTGCTCGGCCGGGTCCATCCGCGGCGGCGCACGCCCTACGTCGCCATCGCCTTCACGACGCTCCTGGCCTTCGCCCTCATCACGTTCGTGGGTGAGGTGCCGGCGCTGGGCGGCACGACGGCGCTGCTCCTGCTGGCCGTCTTCGCGGTGGTGAATGTCACCGTGCTGGTGCTGCGCAAAGACAGTGTCGCACACGAGCACTTCCGCACGCCTACCATCGTGGCGGTGCTCGGCGCGCTCACGTGCGGTTTCCTCGTCGGACCGTGGACGGGACGCGATCCGCAGCAGTACGTGATCGCGGCGGTCTTGCTCGGAATCGGAGTTGCCCTGTGGGCTGTGACGATGCTCATCAATCGCGCCACGGGCGAGCACGTAAGCGCGCCGCTGGGATCGGATCTGACCGACGACGGGCTCGAGCGCTGAGCCGGTCTGCCCAACTTGATCCCCGGCGTCGGGTAGCCGAAGCGACTTGTGGCTGCCTCGCTCATCCACGCTTCGGAGAGTGTGAGCGGCTGATCGGGGCGGCATAGTTTGCCCCGCCGCCGCCTCAAGGTATCGCGTCTATTTTTTCTCGGCGGCCTTGGCCTCGTTCCACAGCTCGTCCATCTCGCCGAGCGTCGAGCGCTCGGGGGAGCGGCCCTGTTCGGCGAGCCGCGCCTCGATGTGTCGGAAGCGGCGCACGAACTTGGCGTTGGCCGCACGGAGCGCCGCTTCGGGATCGATATCGAGGTGTCGCGCGACGTTGGCCATCACGAAGAGGAGGTCGCCGAACTCCTCCTCGATGTGCGCGCGTCCATCGCTACCGGGTTGCCGAGCCGCACCGGAGATCGCCGTTTCCAGCTCGCCGATTTCCTCGTGCAGCTTGGCGAACACGGGGCCGAGCGAGGGCCAGTCGAAACCCACCTTTGCGGCTTTGTTCTGCAACTTGATCGCGCGGGTGAGCGCTGGCAGCGTCACGGGCACGTCGTCGAGCACACCGGCCGGCGCATCACGGCTCGCCAGGCTCTTTTCTTGTTGTTTGACGCGATCCCAGAACCCCGGCTCGACACCGGCCGCGCGTTCTTCCTCGGTGCCGAATACGTGCGGATGGCGCCGGATCATCTTCGCGGTGATGGCCTCCACGACATCGCCGAAGGCGAACGCCTCCTGCTCCTCGGCGATGCGCGCGTGATAGACCACCTGGAGCAGCAGATCGCCCAATTCGCTCCGGAGCTCGTCGAGATCGCCGCGGCCGATCGCATCGGCCACCTCGTAGGCCTCCTCGATCGTGTAGGGGGCGATGGAGGCGAAGGTCTGCTCCTTGTCCCACGGGCAACCGGTCGCGGGATCGCGCAGCGCTTCCATGATCTCGATGAGGCGGGAAATGTCTTTGGATGGCTTCATGCCGCGCACCCTAGTCGATGGCGCGCGCGGCCGCGAGCGTCAGCGCGGTCGCGGCGCCCAGGGGGTGGGCAGGAGCGTGACCGCCGCCAGCGGCACCATCCAGCCCAGCCAGGCCGCGCAGCTGTAAACCGTGTCGAAGGGGAGGTCGTAGGTGGTCGCCGCGGTTGTGGTGACGCGCACCCAGAGCGCCCCCGAGGAAACCGCC